>ERZ778024.284-NODE-284-length-98764-cov-127.451864_pt1 | contig 98764 bp, 78 predicted proteins | sample MGYA00375754_ERZ778024 | MGnify/ENA primary metagenome ERZ778024 (study PRJEB29350, sample SAMN05389827) | bioreactor metagenome | isolation source: Thiocyanate bioreactor | place: South Africa: University of Cape Town | collected 2014-02-18 ...
AATTAATCCCTAACTTATTAATAAATCGTTGCACTACTATCTAGAATGTACCAAGATTTAATAATTACACATGATATTAAGGGTTGTATTTTTATTAAATAAATGCAACTATATAGTTATAGTAAAATTGCACTTTCGCTATTTGATATATTAAATACGTAATTACGAAGAAGCTTATGAATAACCAAAGCTACAGAAATACTTTATCTTTTAAGTTTACAACTTATTTTGTACTAATGTGTATCTTACTATGCTTAATCACTATTGTTGCAAGCAGAGTCTTAATATTCAGCGAAGTAAAAACACGCTACATGCGCAGACATCTGATCGAGGTTGAACACTTTAAAAGATACCTAGATGAAATAGTAGGAGATATTGAAGTTGCGGCAGGTGCTTTAGCAAATCTGTACGAAAACACTACTAATACTCAAGAATATAAAAACTTGTTAAAACCAATTTTGAACTCTAAATTACTTCCAATGTATGTTGAAAGCGGCGGAATATGGCATCATGATAAAGAATCTTCAAATAATATATCATGGTCACGAGAAAAAAACGACTCAATTTCGGTTGATTTAAATCTAAATTCCAAAGATTATATTAACGATGAATGGTTCGCACCAAATCAATTTAATAATAACAAAAACTGTTATTGGTCTGCTGTTCATAAAAGCGTCAAAACTTCAAATAACATTATAACCTGTAGCTTCCCTATCAAACACAATGGAATTACACAGGCGTCTGCCTCACTTAATATTAATATCGAAAAATTTCAGGATTTCTTAAAATCCTCAAAAACAGTACTAGACGGCTACACACTTATAGTTGATCGCAATAACAGCATCATTACTTTTCCCGCAAATATGCTTAACTTAGATAAAAAATATATTTCATTAGAAGAGATTAAAGATAACTTTAAAGATTTTGAACTGATTTATTCAAATCTTTCTAACATCAACAATGATAAAATTAATCTAGCAAAGAATATTAATTTAAATGACTTTGATCAAATTGTAAAAAAAATCACATCGCCTAAAATTTCTCTTAAAGACGCTTACTTAATAGCCACTAACATTATTATAAATGAACGAGACAAAGACAAAATAGCAGAACCGATAACATTTGAAACGCTTAGTGAATCCTTATTAAAGCAAACATCATATGTAACTATCGTAGAAATGCCTCGCACAATGTGGAAATTTGTGATGGTGACACCTTTAAAAGCGATTGAAGGTTACTCCGATACAATGGCATGGAGACTAGGCTTAACATTGCTTACCGTTATAATAATAATATTTACAGGCTTTTTTATTAAAGTTAGAAGGTATTTAATCGACCCAATTTCTGACATTATATCAAAGCTTAAAAGTAATCATTTAAATAATGAAGTATGCTATTTATCCGAAGAACGAAACGATGAGTTAGGACAAATTGCATACTGGTATAACAGGCGCACAAAAGAATTAATTGAGGCAAAAAAAGAGTCAGACTATCAAAATAATACTAAACGAGACTTTTTGGCAAATACATCCCATGAACTTAGAACACCACTTAACAGTATCATAGGAATGACTGACTTACTGATTGTAGGCAGTAAAGATCAGGACACCATAAAAGGACTAAATATTATCCTGGAATCCTCTCAAAGCCTGCTTGAAATTGTAAATGATATTCTGGATATCTCAAAAATAGAATCAGGTAGCGTGATACTGGAAAGAGTAGCATTTTATCTTAATTCAAATTTAAACAAAGTTATAATCCCTTTAATTCCCCTTGCTGATCGCAAAGGTTTAATGGTTAAACAAAATATGCAAATTCCGTATAACATGGTAGTTTGGGGTGATCCTTTAAGGCTCAACAGGATTTTTATGAATTTAGCTGCCAATGCTATAAAATACACCGAAAACGGCACTATAAAATTTAGTTTAAAAACCAGTGTCGATGGAAACAAAGTACTTTTAACAATAATAGTTGAAGACACTGGCATAGGAATGACCGAAGAACAAAAAGGTCGCATCTTTTCAAAATTTGCCCAAGCTGATAATTCAATAACGCGTAAATATGGCGGCACAGGCTTAGGGTTAGCTATAACCAAGCAGCTAATAGAGATGATGAACGGTACAATTAAAGTTGAAAGTATGTACGGCGTTGGAAGTAAGTTCATAGTCAATATACCTTTGGATATTGCAGATGAAAAATCTGTTACCGACAAAGATCTGCAAAGGGATGTTATCCCAACAGGAACTCTGGATTCTAAAACAGTCAAAATCCTAATAGCTGAAGATCATGCACTTAATCAGGTATTTGTAAAAAAACTTATGGATATTCTGGAAATCCCTAATATTCATATCGTTGATAATGGAAAAGAAGTTGTAAAAGCGTTTAATGAAGGTAATTTCGATATAATAATTATTGACGGTCATATGCCCGAAATGAGCGGCTATGATGCCATAAAACTTATCAGGGAAATTGAAGAAAAAAACAAAACGCCAAGAATTCCTATTGTAGCAATGACAGCAAATGCCATGATGGGCGAAAGAGAGAGGTTTATAACCTTAGGCGCAGATGAATATATTAGCAAACCTGTTGATCGTAAAACATTTATTAAAATAATGTCCAGATGGATTAAGTTCGGCAATCTTTCAAGCAATCCACATAATACCAGCCAGAATGTTGTAGAGAGCTTGGATAAAAACCTGCCAGTTTTAGAAACATCAGTACTAGACAGTTTCTTTGCTGACAAAAGCAACCATAGCGCTGAAGTTAAAGAGTTAGTAGACATATTCAATGAACAAACGCAATTACATTTGCAAAAACTTTCGACTTTACTTATTGATGGCGAGTCTAAGGAATGGAGGGAAATCTCGCATTTAGTCAAAGGTGGAGCAGCAATTATAGGCGCAAGGAAGCTTGCTGGAATAGCTGCAATTTCTCAGAAAATGGAAAACTCAAATAAAATTGACCGAGAAAATGTATTTAAAGAATTGCAAGATGCCTATAAAGAGGTATCATTAGAACTAAATAATTTAACAAACTCTAAACAGGAAGGAACAGAATAAATGAGAATAGGCACTGACGACATGGTACTTATTGCGGAAGATGATCCGATAGTCAGAACTGTAATTAATAAAACGCTTGGTGGGATAATTAAAAATGCATTTGTCACAGATGGTGCTGAGCTTATAACAAAATACAAAGAAATCTTGCCGGATATTTTAATTCTTGATATACATCTTCCAAACAAATCCGGACTTGAGCTAATTGCTGAAATTAAAAAAATAGACCCAGCTGCTTATATAGTCATGCTCAGTGCTGATAGCTCTCGTGAAAATGTGATTAATGCTATGTCAAAAGGAGCAGTAAACTTTTTAACAAAACCATTCACAAGGCATAAGCTTCTTGAAGTCATAAATAACTGCCCGACTATATCAAAACAATACGAATAATATAGTGAATTAAGTTGAGTTTTGCACAGAAATAACGAGCGATATGTAGAAAAATCTACATAAGCAAGGAAATGACGCATACAAACCTAAACTTAAAAAACTATAAAAGAAGGATGCATTTGATACATCCTTCTCAAATATTAGATTTATGCAACAGCTGCTGCTGCTTCAGCACGTTTCGCTTCTTGCCTCATTTTCTTTCTTTCTTCTAATGTTCTATGGCAATATTTTTTTGCAAGATCCTCGAGGCAGTCTTTGGGTATTGCAACATTAGCAGTATAGGTTAAATCTTTAATTGCCTTAAGATCTTTTACAAACTCTTTATTTGTTTTGTAACAGCTATATTGCTTGTTAAATAATATTGGCTTATAAAAACCAAGTTTACGTGCACCATACATACCAATGTCTTTAATAAGTCTAAATCCGCCTTTTACCCATGCACGCGGTCTAAACCAGTCAAGGTCTGAATCCATTCTCGAGAGTAAATCTTGCGTCTCAGAAATAGCTATAATTTTATGTTTGTTTACAGCCGTAGATACTTCTTTGGTATTTGCCAATACATCTTTAAACTTACGAAATAAAAACGAACCTTCTGCAATCTCACCTTGTGTTCCAGTTAAAGCATTTACCAAAGATTCTTTGTGAGAGTAACCCTTATCAAGCAAATCTTGAAGATTTGACATTGCTGCGGATGTTTCCCTTCCTTTCTCTATTTCACCATATACAGCCTTCTCAATCTTTTCTCTACCAAACAGAGTCTTATCCTGCATAATTTCTTTCAAATTATGCATAGCAAGTTCAATCATCAAATAATTAGTATACTTAGAAATATCTATTTTCTTGAGGATATTGTTTACATCTACTGCATTACCAGTAGCAACAGCAGCATTTAAAATTTGAAAGTCTTTGAAATTAATACCAAATTGCTTTTGAATTATATTTTCAATATCTGCTACTGACTTACATTTTGCAAAATTGCGTATCAATGATTTAATAGAATCACTAGCCTTTTTAGGATTTAAATCAATTGCATTTTTAATGTTATTTTTGATATCAGCATCCATATGTGCAACATCAATATTCATTGATGCAGCAAGTGCATAAAGCATATCATCTTTGGTAACGCCTTCAAAACTATATTTAAATACCGCTTCCATATCAAATTTCAGAATGCTATTTAACAAATTCTTGAATGCTTTTGTTTGCATAAGCGTCACAATTGTTTCTTGCATAACACTATCAGCAATATTAGTTATCAAATTTTTAATATTAAACATTCCATTAATCGCTGTATTATTCCCCTCTAATTTTGAAAAGAGGTATCCAGCTAAAGCAAGATTTCCATGTTCATAAGCATTAAATAACTCACCAGCGTTAATGCCTGAAATTTTGAAAAATAATGCCCTAAGCCTATCCTGCAAGCTTAAATCCCTTGGGTTATTATTTTTTACAGACATAATAGCTTTAAGAGCCTGAGCCAAATCGGCGGCAGCGTGATTTGTTGCTCCTACAATAATAATCTTTGGCAATAATTTAACTGCCAAGTAATTCATTACTTCATCATCTGATGAAAGTACACTGATTTCTGTAATTACGTTAGCTATATCAAACACACCATTAATTGATCCAATATCCAACTTAAGATCTTTATTAAATGCACCATTTGTCAGCGCTTTCATATCATCAGCAAGTATGGTAACAGACTTTAAGTTAGGGGCGATAACTTTAAATATATCCCTAAATCCTTCAAATAGTTTTGCGGCAAACATTGTAAATAATTGTATATCAGACTTATCCTTGAATTTATTATTGAGCTTCTTATCTGACTTCATTAAGCGGAATACTATTTCATTAAATAGCTCTGAATTATTACCAATAATAACACTAAGTGTTCCTATATAATCAAATGATTTTAAAGTATTCTTGTTTTCGTTATTAGTAGTTTCAGCGATAATTTTAGAAATACCATCCCCGATTAATTGATTAATTTTATTCTTAAAACTGTCAGAACTAAGTATTGCAATTAATGAGGAAGGATTTGAAAGCACACCCGCGAATTTCATGACTTTATCATTCGCCAAGAAAAATGGGGTAATTTCTAACAATTCATCTGGCTCTACCAATAAACTTAAATTTAATTTTCTGAGAACTTTAATATGAGCTTCCAGTTTTTTAATAACTTTTAATTCTTCTGGTGTAGTTGCTGGATCTTTTTTCACCTTATCAATTGCTTTTAATAGCTTTCTTATCCTTAAATAACTTTTAATGTTATAAAACAATCTTAAAAATCCAAATATAGCATTAGCCATATTAAATAATACTTTAATAACAAGTTTCAAATCTATTGGGTTTATAAGCCTAGCTTGAACTGTGTTTAGTTCTTTTTTCAATTGACCTATATAGCCTCTTAGATGCTGTCTTGTCATACGGATATTATGATTATTTGCAGAGTCAATATCCCTTGCAACATTTATGATATCATCGTGAAGTTCTTCGATATATTTAGCTTTATTTAGATTTCCAAATGGATCAATGTTATTATCAAGAGACTTACGAATGTTTGTTGCACTAAAACGCGCAAGATTTGAAAGCCTGTTAATTTTATATTTTTCTCTACCCTTAAAATATTTCTCATACATATTTTCAGAATTAATATCTTCTGGTGAGAATTCCAATGCATCTTTTGCCTTATACATATTATTCACAAATAACATTCCATAAGGCTTAACGTGCTTTTTAAGTCCGCGCGCTCTACCCATACCTTGTGCAAGTTGGCTTGGGTTCAGAATTGCAGAACTTTTATCTAATGCTATAGCAAACACGTTATCAAGATTCTGATCGTTCCATCCTTCCGTCTTTTGGTTAGATATTACTATTGAACCAAAATGCAGCATATAGTTATCTTTAACCACTGAACTGTAGTTATTGTAGACTGGATTATAAACAGTGAAACCTGCCTCTTTTTGAAAAAGCGAATCTAAATCTCCACCAACAAATTCTTGCGCACGAGCATCAGTTGCTTTTTGTGTCGGATCTTTTAAATTGATAACCCTTTCCTTCATTTCGTTGAAACTACGATTTACATCACATTTATAATCACTACCTTCAAAGCTGCCAAAATGCATCATCATGATATTTTGATTAGCAAACCTGTCTAAAGTTGTCATGTCTGCTAGATCTACAGTAACGTAATCACCACCAAACTCACTTTCACCATGTGCTGATTTAGTAGACAGCCCACATTTAGTATACAAATCTTGATCTAACCAGCTACATTTTGCTAAATCAACTCTGTAGCCCTTTTTAGAACCTTCAATATAAATCTTTATTAAATCAAGAGTAATTTGCGCAAGAGACTCAGCACCCTTAGCATCAATACCACTTTTGTTATATTCTTGGTGATAAGTATACCATGCTGCAATTTGCTTAAGATTTTGTTTACCCACTTTATTACATACATTTTCAAGTTTACTAGATAGTTCGGCAGGGTCTTCATTTCTTAATCTGTCTAGTTCCACTACATCAATTTTAAGTAGCTTACACATAATATGATCAATAATGAGCTTACGGCTATTATTAAACATTATTTTGCGGCTTTTAATATTTAAAGAAGTTTTAATTTTCGCTTTTGCTATTACCTGCAAATCTTCTGGAAGTGAAGCAACTGCTTTATTTAAATTATCTTCCATTTCATTATTATGTAGCGTATCCCAATCTTTTTTGACGTTAGAATCTACTGGTCTTACTAAAAAACCTATAAGTGGAAGACCTTTAGATATTTGCTCAATTTCGTCACTTCTTGAGTTATACTGACTGATCTTACCGTTACTAATTTTATTCATATACTGAATATTTTTGTTATGCAGCATATCATTAAAAGTGAGGTAAGTATTCACCATGTCTTCATGAGAATCTGTAATCACCAGGGTTTTTCTGTTTTGCATAACAGGAACAACGTTGCGCCTTAAGTATTCATCAACTACCTCCGTTTTTTGCTCATCTGACATAGCTGAAGTATCGGGAATTGAGTAGAAATTTGCATCTGTAGATTTTTTATAAAGAACCTTTTCTTGCATCTGCTCAGCTAATGCTCTTGCCGGATCTGCAACATCTGGAGTAATAGAATCATATACAGCAAGGCATGTTGAATCATATATATCATTAGCAAAATCAGCAATTTTTTTACCAATCGAGCGCTTTTTATCTCTTGCATTTTTAAGGTCTCTTTTTTTTGCAGCAGTATTTTTTACCTTAGAAGTCTCAAATTCAGTTGGAACAGCATATCCACCTTCAATTTTCTGCTTCATTGACATTTTAACTAAAGCTTTATTACCACAGATTTTAAATGTCTCTTTATCAGGAGTCGCTGTTAGGAACATACATTTAAATTTTTTCGATAATTCCTTAATTTTTGCTGCAAAACCACCTGAATACATAGCTTTATGCTGTTCGTCAAATGATACAAATAAATCTTGCGAAGTACCCATAACATCATCAATTCTGTTTTTAAGGATTTCATTCCATGAAGATACAACAATCTTAGGTCTGTCAGTTTTTTTCATATCAGTGAAAAGTGTTGGATTTTCTGGAGCCTGACCTGCTTCAGTTTTTGGCAATCTAATGATTTTATCAGTTACATTTTTAGGAAGTAAACGTGGGAGATCCTTTCCACAAAACTGCTCTACTAAGCTTCCGCCAGGTACTGTAAAACAGCTGTTAACGTTTGACATATATAATACCAGCATCCAAACAGCCTGAGTATATGTTTTACCAGAACCTGTTGGAAGGGCAATTAACATGCTATCATCTGAATCGATATTCTTAAGCATCTCACCTAAGTTAGCAATGTGCATGCTATATAAGTCAATCTTATCTTCGCCACCAATTTTTATTGTCTCATTATAGAAATCAGTTAACTTAACACCAATTTTATTAGTGCCTTTATCATCTTCAATAACCAGATCTTTTGATGATAAAATTTTTAATTTTTCATCAGCAGTATACTGAGTTATAGGTTTGATATTAGCAACGTTTTCAGCATATGCACCATTTGGGGAAGTAAAGCTAATCTTTCTTTCACCATTAACAACGTTAACAGTTACCTGAACATTTTCACCAAAAAGGTTAACAATACCTGTTACAGGATTTTTCATAAATTCTTTGAATTTTGGCTCAGAATTTAAAAATTCCATTGATAAATAGCCATAATATACAGAAGAACCGTAATTTTTAATATTATCACGTGCCGTAGTAGATAAATGATTAACCATAGTAAAAAACCGCAAATAATTAAATTATGCACATATTTTAATCTATAATTAACTTTTTGTCAATATTTATTTGCAATTTACCGAAAGGCTAAAAAAATACTATTAAAATAGCTCTTTTTCTATAATTTCCAGCAATTTAACATTAGTTTTAGTGCATATCCAGGCGCTATCACTTAAAACAAAATGTTTAGCCCCAGATACAGGCGATGAAAGCCAGATTTGCATGGTAGGCGCGTGTTTATTTATTACATACGTACCGCTATCTGTTTCAATATACAGCACACCGTTGTTACAATCGCTATCAAGCTCATATTCGTCACATTTATCAGATATTTCAGCGATTAATTTAGATGCAATTTTATCAAATTCAGCTGTATTCATTTTCTTTTTCCTGTTTTATAAGATACTCTGGAACCACCTGACTTATAATGGATTTTATTTCAAAATCAACCTTAGAATTTAATATACTGTCGCTCAGCTTTACCCAATCTAAACGCAAATTATTTTCCACCTTTGAAAGCATAATATCCTTATGGCTTGTAGGAATAAGCTCTTCATTTTGATAGAATAATTCTTCATATAGCTTTTCTCCTGGTCTAAGTCCAGTAAATTTGACCTCAATATCCTCTCCTGGCTTAAGCCCTGCCATTTTTATCATCCTGATAGCTAAATCATATATTTTAACTGGCTCTCCCATATTTAAAACAAAAATACTACCGCTGTTTTCAGGGTGATGACTAGCAATTGACGCAGATTCAAGAACCAGCCTTACAGCCTCTTTTACGGTCATGAAATAACGTATAATATTAGGATGGGTTACAGTAATAGGCCCCCCTCTTCTGATTTGATCTTCAAATAGTGGAATCACTGATCCACTCGATCCCAAAACATTACCAAATCTTAAGGTTATAAAAACAGTTTTAGAATTTATAGCGCTATAAGCTACATATTTCTCTGCCATACGTTTTGTAGCCCCCATTACGTTGCCTGGGTTTACTGCTTTATCAGTAGAAATCAGTACAAACATTTCGGTTTTGGCTTTAGTTGCCTCATCCGCTACTATTTTAGTGCCTAAAAAGTTAATACTTACCGCCTCTTCCACGTTCTCTTCCGCAATAGGAACATGCTTTAGTGCCGCAGCATGGAATACTATTTCGGGCTTAAATTCATCAAATATTTTAGCTACTTTTTCTTTGTTTCGAACATCACAAATAATTGCTTTATATGGAATCTCAAATGAATCAAGCTCTTTACTTATTGAATATAAATTAAATTCAGAATTTTCCAGCACAATAATCTGACATGGGCTGTAGGCGGCAATTTGTCTTACGAGCTCCCCACCAATTGTACCGCCACCACCCGTAACTAATATTTTTTTCCCTGAAATAAGGGATAGTAAGTTAGCCGATTTTAGAATATTTTGAGGTCTTTCTAATAGGTCTTCAATATTTATATTTCTGGGTTCAATTTTATCTGAGAAATCAGTTTGAAGATCGGTATAACTTGGGAGCTTTGCAATACTTAAACCATATTTTTCACATTCGCTAATATAGATTGATAGCTCATCTTTATCAATATTTTCCTCTGCAATAATTAGCTTTTGAGGCTTAATATTTTTGGCATTCAAATGCGATATTATATTCTCAAGATTTTCTATACCCCCCATTACAGGAACGCCATAAATTCTGGTATTATGCTTTGAAACGTTTTTGTCAATTATTGCTACAATATGATAGTCATGACTTGGGTCTCTAAGAATTGATCTTATAAAGTTTTCAGATACACTATTAATTCCTGAGATAATTGTTGGGATTTTTTTCAATTGTAAGCTAGCATTTTTGGTAAAAAATTTTTCAGTGTAAAGTCTGTATAGAAACCTACCACCAATTAAGCTACTAAGCGTTAAAACAAGCTGAATTACAAATATAGTGCGCGGAATATTATCAAGCCTTGTAAGCACAAACATAGCTATAAAAAAAGATGTGATAATATATATACTATTTCTTAGAATAACCTTTACATCTTCTATAGAAAAATAGCGCCACATAGCCCTATGCTGCTTAGAAACAAACAAAAATGGTATTGAGCATAAACCAAGAACTAAAGTTCCTAAAACCACTTGCTCTTCAAACTGAGTTATTTTAAAGCTACCCACCCTTAGAATATACGCAAAAACGTATGATAAAAGTATCGCACTTACATCATACGTTAAAACCGCATACTTACGTAGCTTATGTGTTTCTAAATTTTGCATACCCCCTCCTTATAGCACCTAAGCCCCAGGTTTTTCGCTTAAATACTGTTTTTTATCTTTAATATGCTTAAATTCTTCGGCTTCAGGCATTGGATCCTTGCGTCTATTAATGTTAGGCCAGTTAGCAGATAGTTTTTTATTAATTTCAAGCCAATCAATACCTGCGTCGGTGTCTGGTTTAATCGCTTCTATTGGGCATTCTGGCTCGCATACGCCACAATCTATGCACTCATCTGGATTTATTACCAGCATATTTTCGCCTTCATAAAAGCAATCTACAGGGCAAACTTCAACGCAATCTGTAAGTTTGCATTTTATACATGCTTCTGTAACTACGTATGGCATTACTTAATCTCCTAAGAATATTTTATTTGCTTTTCCCTGCCAGCCTTAATTTGTACTAGGCGGGTTTTAACTTTCATGAAAGTTATAAAGATTGTAAAAGAAATGCAACTAAAAAATACGCTAATTAATGGAATTAGCATAGATTTTGCTATAGCCACCCCACCGCTTCTAATAATACTAGATGGTTGATGTAGTGTATTCCACATTTCTACAGATAGCTTAACGATAGGAACATTTACCGACCCTATAATGGCAATAACCGATGCATAAAAATAGGTTTTATCAGATGGTTTGTTCTCATAAATGTAAAGCATATACCCAATATAAAAGAATAAAAGTATTAATGTTGAAGTAAGCCTTGGATCCCACACCCAGTATGTTCCCCACATAGGTCTGCCCCAAATGGATCCTGTTATTAATGTAATAAGTGCGTAACCACAGCCAATTTGCGCCATTGCCTCGGAAATATGAATTAATAACGGATTTCGCCATACAATATATGAAAAGCCTAGTATTCCCATACTAAAATATAAGTTCAGCGAAAGCCATGCACTTGGTACATGTATGTACATAATTCTAACTGAATCAAGCATTTGATAGTCAAGTGGAGCCTGAAGTATTAAATACGCCGAAACTATTATGCTCAATACAAACAGCACTGAAAATATACTAATAATACGGTTTCCGTAATGTAAAAATAAACCTGGTTTAATTGTTATCATTATGCATCCATTCTTATAAAACTTACTATACTACCATACTGCTCGGTTGGATTATGGGTAAACCTTCTGAAACTGAACCATTTATTAGCATTTGTATATGTATCAATATCTGAGTCATGTACATTATTAATACCAGCTTTTACAAGCTTTGCTTTAACAAACCCTGGTAAATCAAACATATATTTCTCATTTTTTGGCTTGAAAAACTGCTTATATGCATCAGATTCTTCTATAAACTTATCATAAAACTCAGCGCCAACCTCATATGAATCCTGCCTGATACAAGGGGCTATTATTGCACCAATGCTATCAGTTTTACAGCCCATTTTAACCATTTCATGTACTGTATTTTCAATAATACCGCTAAATGCTCCTTTCCACCCTGCATGGCAGCTTCCTATAATTTTAGATTCCGTATCATAAAAAAGTATTGGTACACAATCAGCTGTTAGAACCCATAAGTTTACGCCATATTCATTACTTACTTGCGCATCAGCTTCTGGAAAGTACAAATCTGAACTTGCTTTTACAACAATGTTTGAATGAATTTGGTGCAAAATACTATTATTTGCACCTACTATATTTGCAACTTTATAAATACTTTCCTTTGCAGATTCAATAGGTTTATCTTTAGGTAAAAATTTATAGTCACAGTCTTTTACACTGCGATCAATAAAACCATAGGTAATACCAGGTATGTTTAAACCTTCTATTTGAACAATACATTTTTCCATAGTTATTCTATACTTTATAAATTTTCATACACATAACATACTGAAAACATTTACAAAAAGCAAAAGCCTTAATTACAATTAACCGTTTACTTGACTTTTAACCAAAAATTAACTATAATTCGTTAACATAAACTTTTAATAGGTAATGCTATGTCAAAGCACAGTAACAAGAATTTATCAGCAACGCAATTATTGAATCAAAATCTTATCAACAATGATGACTTGCATGTAATAAAAAATGAGTTACTTCAGGAATTTAGCAATGAAAATCCAGATCATTTAGGTATCATTGAATTAATTATTAACTCAACTAATGAGCCTAATTCTTTTTTAATGAAAGCAATTTCAGCTACAAAAGAAGCTAAGAATGGCAGCGAGATTACATCTTCTGACATAGCAAATGTTATAAAGCCGCTTACTTTAGTTAATCCTCTTCCAAGAAGAACAGAATTATTTGTTGAGCCTAGAAAATTCAATACAAAAAAAGCAGGTGAGTACATGGCTCTGGTTAAACAGACTGCTGTTACAACACTTGGTTATTTAGCCCCACAAGCAATCGTTGCCGCTGGCAAAAGCTTAGGCTTAGTATCTGGTGATGAAAATTCAGCAGAAGCAACTGAAAGCATGATGATGCCTTTTGCGCAAGTAGCAAGTACTATGGCAGCATACGTTGTTGGTGGATATTGGTCTAAATCAATGTTTAAAATTTCACCAATTGAAAAAATGATCCACCGCGGGCATGGTAAAGTTACAAGGCTTTTATCAAAAGCAATGCATTATCCAACACGTGGCGAAGGTCAGCTTGAAGGTAAAAAAATCCATGTTGATTATACATCGCTAGAACAGGCTTTTGTTACATCAGCAAATACTCAATTCCAAGCCTTCCCGTTAAATAAGGAAGAAGTTGCCGTACTTTACCCGAATCAAATTAAAGAAACTAAAGAGCAAAATTTTAGTGAAATGTTTAATGAAGAAGCTTCTAAAATTTCATTCAGAGACGCAATTAACCCAACCTTTTCAGGAAAAGTTAAAGCAGAAGTTAGGTTCATGTAAATATAAATTATCAATAAAAGCCTTGCCCTGAACAAGGCTTTTATTTTGCAAGTATTAAAAATCAATTAATTAAGTATTGACTTTAAATTTTACAACCACTAAAGTCTACTACAACAATTTAAAAAAGGTAAATTTATGACTGATTTTATTTGGAGTTTTGAAAAATCTGATAAAAATAGCAGCACTCAATATAATAATCTTGAGGCTCAAAAAGATAGCAACAATGATTTAGCTTATGAAAAGGCATTTACAGACTTTTTAGTAGACATACTAAGTACAAATGATCAAAATCTTTTAAAAGCTAGATTAGATTATATGAAAACAGCTTTAAAAGCTGGCTTAGACAATACAAACGCACAACATATTAAGCTTAAGGATTTAATTGACAGCACTGCTTCAACTACCAAAGATTCTTTTATTATCAAAGCTTTAGTGGCAGCAAGAAAACACGTTAAATTTCACGATAGATCAGGCACACATAATGGATTAACAATAGCAAGTGGCGACATTTCTAATACATTAAAATCTCTTATTGAACATACAATTACTGCACCTAAGGCAAAAGCTAAAGTTACAGATAAAAAAGTCGACTTTAAAAATAAAAATGAATACTTTGCATTTGCAAAACAAGCAGTTATAACAGCTTTAGGCGTTTTTGCTATTCCATTAGTTATGATTATTGGTCGCCGTATTGGTCTTGCTCCATATGCTGGCAAAATTGTTGCAAAACTTGCTACAAACCCAGAGATTGCTAAAGTTTTAAATGTGATTTCTCCAAGCGTTAAAAAAGGTCTTACAATTGCAGCAAAATATGTATTTGGTGGCTTAGCTGGTTACATTGCTGGTGGTTTCTGGGCAAAATCAACATTCAAATTTGAATCAGTTGAAAAACATACTCATGCACAAACAAACCGCATTGGCAGATTCTTTGCAAAAGCAGCTCATTACTTAACACGTGGTGAAGGTAAAGTAGTTGGAAAATCTGAAGTGAATACTACATCACTTCATCAATATGTGGCTAATACAGTAAATAGTCAGTTTCCTGAATATAAACTTACCCTAAATGAAGCTGAAGAAATCTTCAAAGATAAGGTAATTGACATTTCTAATGCTAATTATTCTAAAGAAGCTTCTAAAGTAACTTTCAGAATGGCAGTTGACCCTTCAAGAAGTATCGAAAGATCTGCAGAAATTACTTTCTAATCATCTTTTGCGATATACCTTAAAAAGCCCCTAATCATTTAGGGGCTTTTTATTTATCAATATATTAACAATTTCTTAAAGCAATAATTGACATTTACCACTTAATATATTATTTATAATTCAAACAAATTATAGGTTAAAGCAAATGACTAAACTAAGCTGGCATTATAGTAAACATAACCCAAATGAATTAAAAAATTACACTGACTTTAGGGATATCAAGAACAGCGTAGACCCAGACTTATCTCCAATAGGATACAATATTCTTTTAAAGAATATTTTTAATACCCCTCAGTTTGACACCATTAAAACAACCTTACTTACCGCTTACCCTTCTCAATCAAAATTCAGGCAAAAACTTGAAGCATCAGATAATAGCCGAAATTCATTAATTTATAGAATTATAAATACTTATGCTTACAGTCACCTTGAATTTAAAGATGACTCAGATGAAGCTGGCTACGCTGCCAATGACTTTTCATCAGTTCAAATTGATCTAGATGCATTAATTAACACTATCAAAGCTAACATAGTTGATACAACAATTGGCGAAAAGCCAACCCTTAGTAATCAAGAATACCGAAACTATTTAAACAGTATTTATACAGACCAGTTTGATGCTATCAAAACAGCTTTACTTGCTGCTTATCCAGCTGAATCAAGGTTTAAACAAAAACTAGAAGCATCTGATAACAGTCATAACTCACTGATTTATAAAATAGTAAATGCGTACGCCGCAAATCACATCGCATTTAAAGCTAACTTTGATGAAAATGCGTTTTTAGAGAATCAATATTCAGCTATTGAGCTTGATATTCCAGGTTTAATAAACACTACTACAACAAATGTAATCGACACAACAATCGGAGCTAAGCCTAAATTAGACGACATTGATGTTGTTGACCGTACACCTAATAAGTGGTTTAACCCTAATCATGCTAATGACTGGTATGCTTTAGGCAAGCAATTAGGTTTATCAATTATTGGCTATAACATTCTGCCAATTACACGTGCAATTGTTTCATCAGCTTTAAACATATTTGGCGTTGGTCACTATGTATCCGAAGGACTATTTTTAGCCACCAGAAATAAATACGTACTCAAAGCCTTTTTAGCTTTAAGCCCAAAATTGGCAAATTTAATTGATTTTACAATCAACCATTTTGCTGGAATGTGTTTTGGCTATGTATTTGGTGGGCTTTGGGCAAAATCTGAATTTAAATGGCAAAAAGCAGAAACCTGGGCTGCATCTAGTAATAGTCTCGTTAGCTACGCTGGTAAGGCGCTTCAGTTAATTACAAAAGGCGAAGGCAAAAGCCAGTTAGCCGTTAATGCAAATGTAAAGGAAAAGTTCCTTGAAACTTTAAACGCTCCTATCGAGCAAATTTCCTTAATTACCAATGGTATAGTTTCAAAAGATGAGCTTAATTATACCAAAGATGAAGCATTCAGAACATTTGGTAGGGCGCTTTCTGATGCAACAAATCCTTCTCAGTATGACGATTACTTTAAAATATCATATCGTGAGGCTGTATTACCTATCTCAACAGAAAGATATATCGAACTTACGTTCTAGTAAGCACTATTTTAGCCATAAACTCTTCATAACAACCCTTTGATTTATATAACCAAAGGGTTTGTTTATTTTTAATATATTGAATCAAACTTAACGCAATGTTAAAATTATATTAACATTTTATTACACAGGTATTTTTTATGAAAGATGGCGATAAAAAGGATAAAAAAGACAAAGAGTCAAAAAATCTACACAAAAAAGCTGCTAAAAACGCCAAAAAAATAAGTAAAGGGGTCAAAACAGGCTTAAATTCTAATAGCTCAATCTCAGTCAGCGGAATAACAGTTAAAGCTAAAGATAATAAGTGGGAAGATGTAAGAAAAATTTTAGAATCAGGTCAAGAAATTCCGCTTGTTAAGCTAAATAATGCTGCATATTGGGCTGCTTATCATGGAAATCAGGATTTTGTAGACCTATTAATTGAGCGCGGAGCAGATGACTATAACCTAATTACTGATGGAGCTATGAAAAATGTAGATATGCAAAATATGGTGCATAACAAAAAAACCAGATTAGTTAAATCATTACTGACAAAAGCAGATAAAAAAGCACTAAACATAGATTTAATAAATCGCTGGGTTTTAATTGCATCAGCAGATCAAAATCCTAGTTTACTTGCTCAATTATTATCAATCGGCGCCGATCCTAACATAGCTCATAATATTAAGAAAAATAATAGTAATCTTAATGAAATACCTTTAGAACATGTCATTTATTCTCCATATGTTAATTCAAACATTTGTTGCCTACTTTTACTTGCATGCGGTGCAAATGTAGACAAGAATTTTATAAATGTAAAAGATATTGAAGATGAAGCTATTTTAGAAATTGTCAAGTCACCTAATTGTCGAAAACTAGCAGGCGAAAATATTTTACCATGGATAAATCAATACAACTTAAATATTATCAAAAAACATCCTAATTACATCGCTATCAATAATTTACTTAACACTTTAAGAACATCATCTAACAATACTAATGAAAAAGGCAATTGGTTCAATAAAATTTCATCTCAGCAAGGGGACGGCATAACTACAGTTTTTGATCTTACCACTCAGAAAATGTATAAACAAATTTTAAAAGATTCAAGATTATTATATACCGGCATTCCAGATATCGATAAACAAATTAACAATGCTATTAAAGATGATGTTTTCCATAGATTACAGAAAAAATCATCAACAATTAACTTATAGGCAAAATTTAAAGTATAATTAATTTTTATAAAGACTGCGATAAAAAATTCTGATACAAAAAAATTGCAAAATAAGCTATTAAACTTACTAAAATACTTTATTAATTAGTAGCAAGTTATAATAAAAAAAAGTGCGGCTATAAACCGCACTTTCAATAACGCCAGGTCATTTAAGACTAAATTTATTAGTCTCTTCTGTCACCAAAGAATCTAAGCAAGTTCACAAATATATTGATGAAATCCATATATAAACTTAAAGCGCCAATTATTGATACTTTAGCAGCAGCTTCAGTATCATTACCTACAGCAAAATAAATTTGCTTAAGTTTTTGTGTATCAAATGCAACTAACCCTGTAAAAATAGCTACAGAAAGCAATGAAACAATAAAGCTTAAACCACTGCTACCGAGGAAAATATTAATTACTGACGCAATTAAAATTCCGATAACACCCATCATAAGGAAAGAACCCATTGATGTTAGGTCTTTTTTAGTTGTATAGCCATAAATGCTCATACTACCAAACACAGCTGCTGTTATAAAAAATGTTTTAGCAATACTTTCGCCTGTGTAAACAAGGAAAAGCGAAGACAGAGACAAACCCATAATTGCTGCATAAGCATAAAATAACACCTGCGCAGTTTTAACCTGTACCCTTTGTATTCCAGCACTTAAGAATATTGCAAATCCTAAAGGTGCTAAAGCAATAAGCCAGCCAAAGCCACTTAAACCTTGCGGCGTAAACATTAACCGCATGAAAGCTTCACTTGAAGACGCAAGCATTGCACAAACACCAGTTAAAACCAGGCCAATACCCATATAGTTGTATATGCCTAGCATAAATTTTCTTAATCCTTCGTTATATTCATTTGCAGAACTAACTTGTACATAAGATTGATTTCTATTAAACTTCATAGTATACCCATTTAATGAGTTGTAATTAGTAGAAATTTATACTCTACTGATGGTAATTATAATAATTATTATAAGTTATTCAAGTGTTTTCAAAGATTTTATTTTTTAGTATTATGTTATATACCACTTTAAGCCAAGCGGCTGATTCCGTAGATGATTACATTTATGAGTATGATTTATCGGAATTTGACGCACCTCAGCCACGTCACTATCGCCAGATTGTACCTAGTACATTCTTTAAAAGCGATACAGATCGCATTTCAGCAAGCGGCATGTTCACTGAGCTACAGTTAATGTTTTTAAAAGAAAATGCACTTAAGATCGGCAGAAGATTATTATTAATCGATATTATGAATGAAACGCATTATTTTATTAATGGCAAACCTGTTAGAGTTACTCCTAAAAAGCATTTACAAACTGTTACAATTAAACCATCTGATTTAATTGGAAGAACTCTTAAAATTTATGTCAAAGATGATAAATTAAGTACAATGGTTACAGTAGAAACAGCGGAATATGAAGCAGACCTCGCTAAACGCCTTGATATTGATTATATCAGAATTCCGATCAGAAATATGTTTACGCCAAATGAAGAAAAAGTTAAAATATTTGAAGAGGCTTTAGAAGCTTTTGCAAATAGTCACTTAATTCATATTCACTGCAAGGCTGGCAGAGGGAGAACTACTACAATGCTTGGTGTTTACTCTATTTACAGGTATTCCAAAAAGCATTCTCTTGAAGAAATTTTAAAGTTCCAAAAAGATTTAGGTGGCATTGACTTAAGCACTAAAAAGGCAGAAAATAAGCAACATATATTTAAAATTTTAGCCTTAGACAGGGCTAAATTTATAGAAGACTATTATATTAAAAATTTTGGAGAAAATACGAATGGCAACAACAATTGATCCTAAAGAAGTAGAAAAGTTTTCCAAATTATCTTCAACATGGTGGAATGAAAACGGTCCTTTAAAACCACTTCATAAAATGAATCCGTGTAGGGTAAAATTTGTGAGGGATCAAATTTATAGCCATTTTAACTGCGACTCTCTTGAAGGTCTTAATATTATCGACGTAGGCTGTGGTGGCGGATTACTTTCTGAGCCACTGGCAAGACTTGACGGTAATGTAACAGGTGTTGACGCTACTGAGAAAAATATTGTTGTTGCTAAAGAGCATGCAAAACTCATGAATCTAAATATAGAATATCTTCACTGCGAAGCCTCAACTTTAGTTGATCAGGGTCGTAAGTTTGATGTAGTTATAGCACTTGAGACAATTGAACACGTATCCGACGTTGACCAATTCATGCAAGATTTATCTAAGCTTATGACTGAAAACGGCATTATAATACTCAGTACCATTAACAAAACAGCAAAGTCATTCTTATTTGCTATAGTTGGTGCTGAATATGTACTACGCTGGCTTCCGAAAGGAACGCATGATTGGCATAAATTTTTAAAACCATCTGAAGTAGTTATAGCCGCAGAAAAACATAACTTAAAAGCTAAATCGATTACAGGAATGACATTCAATCCAATGAAAAATGCATGGAATTTATCTGAAGATTTAGACGTAAATTACTTTGTAGCACTAACCAGGTAGAATAATTAGTGAGATAACCAAGTATTTATTATAATAAAAAAACACAGTAGTTGTACTTTTTTTATTTAATTCCTTGATTTTCATAGAAATTGTAGAAATTTATCATTTTTGTTATTAATTTATTAACCATATACTTGACATTGTGTTAATAAAATGTTAATATTATAGCATGAGATAAGGAAAATATACCCAAAAATTAATCCTTAAATCACATATACTCCCTTATATGTTATAATATAGCGGTAAGGTTATACTCCCCCTACCGCTATATGCTTCAAAATTATTTAATGAGTTTTATTACATCTTCATAAATAATGCTTGGGATTACGGCTTTAACAGCATCAAGGTTTTTCTCTCTAATGTTTTTTCTGATATCTGTAGCGTTGATATTATCGTAGTTTGGCATTTTAACTAATTCAAACTCTGGGAAATTGTTTAAATAGTATGATGAATCATCTTTAAAGTGACCAACTAAAGCAATAGATTTGCTTCCACTTGTTAAAGTGCTAACAGCTTTGTGTACAGCATCTTCCCACTGTTTATCAAAAGGATAGTCGTTAATACTTGTAATCATTACTCTGCCAGGGAATTTTTTGTCCATAACTTTTCTGATTAAATTTGCTCTTTCCATGAAAGTTAATGGGTTCTTTTCTGTTCCTGATTTATCAGCAGAACCACAAAGAACGATAAGCTTATCAGAAATATTTAAAGCTTCTTCCATAACCCTGATATGACCATTATGTACTGGCTGGAAACGACCGATATAAAATGTATATTCGTATTTCTTTTGGCTATCCGCACCTGCATGCAGAAATGTTACTAATAGCATACCTAGGCTAAGTAATAATTTTTTCATGTTAAAACCTTTGATTTTATGTATATTAAAATATAATGAATCGAAAACCTATGTGTTTTCACTTGCTATATAAGCCCATAAAAACAAATTGTAAAGTATATGTTAACAAATAATGAAATAAAAAAAATTGGTATCATTGCAGGTAGCGGAGATCTTCCTTATATTCTTATAAAAGAGCTAAAGAAAAAAGGAATAGAGCCTTATGTTGTGGCTTTAAATTATGGTCTTGCAAGCTTCTTGCTTTTAAATTCAGTACCTTTCATTAAATGCTCGATTACTGAAGTTAAAAAAACTATCAATTTTTTCAAGTCTAACAATGTTAACTCATTGATTTTATTAGGAAAAATAACACGTCCAAACTTGTTTGGCATTTTAAATATAGATAGCGACGCTAAAATTTTGCTTAAACAAATTCTAAGTAACATAGGTGGGGATGATAAAATTTTGTCTCAAATTGTTGACTTTTTTGAACAAAATCATGGTTTTGAAGTTGTTGGCGCTCAGGCGTTTATTGAAAACCATATGTTTGCAGGCACTATAAACGACATTACAAGTGAATTGGAAAAAGTTGATATTCAAATTGGTAGGGAATATCTACAAACTGCTAGTAAATTTGATATAGGGCAGGCAGTAGTTGTGCGTAATAAACAAATAATATGCGTCGAAGGGGCAGATGGTACTGATGCAATGCTTGAGCGGGCAAAAAGTATTAATTCAAACGTTAAATATGGCGGCGTTATGGTTAAAATGCCAAAAAGCGGTCAGAATTTAAAAGTTGATCTTCCCACAATCGGTATTAAAACAATCAAAAACTGTTTTAAGGCAAAAATTAAAGCCGTAGCAATTGAGAAAAGCAAATGCTTTATTTTAGAAAAAGAAGAAATAACTGATTTTGCAGGAAAAAATGCGATTAGCATTGTTTCAGTTTAGGTGCAAAAACAATGTTTTACATTTATGAATATATCAATATAATGTAAAATGCTTACAAAAGAGAAGTAATAAAGGCATTGAGAGAGTCATGCCTACTAACAAAATAAAGGAATATAATAGTGTTTAATATAGTTGAAAAAACATTTGAAATCGGTGGCAAAACCGTAACATTACAAACAGGTAAAATAGCAAGACAAGCAGACGGAGCAGTAATGCTTACCGTTGGTAAGACTATGATTCTTTGTACTACTACAATTGATAAAAAAGTTAAGGAAGATATCGACTTTTTACCGCTTACAGTAGTATATCAGGAAAAGGCATTCGCCGCAGGTAAAATTCCAGGCGGATTTTTTAAAAGAGAAACAAAACCTTCCGAAGGTGAGGTGTTAACATCTAGGGTAATTGACAGGTCAATCAGACCATTATTCCCGGATAATTATCATTACGATACACAAGTAGTATGTACGCTACTTTCGCATGACCCAGAAGTGGATCCTGAAATTTTTGCACTTATTGGTGCTGCTGCATCTGTACAAATTTCTGGCGCTCCATTTAAAGGTCCTATTGCAGCTTCAAAAGTTGGTTATGTAAACGGTGAGTTTTTATTAAATCCAAATTTTGATGAAATTTTAGAATCACAATTAGATTTGATTGTATCAGGTACACATGATTCAGTGTTAATGGTTGAGTCTGAAGCTTCTGAGCTTAGCGAAGCTACAATGCTTAAAGCGGTGAAATTTGCTCATGATTCATTCCAGGTTGCTATCAGTGCGATTAATGACCTTGCAAAAACTGTTAATAAGCCATTATTACAGCTTCCTGCGGAGCATGATCCTGAGCTTGTAACGCTTCTTAAAAATTACTGTAAAGAAAGAGTTATCTCTGCATTCTTAGAAAAAGCGAAACAAAAACGCCGTGAAATGCTTGATACGCTTAAAACAGACACTATTGAACATTTTGAACCACAAGGTTATGACTCAGCTTTAGTTGCTAAACTCCTTAAAAAGTTAGAAAGTGAAATCGTTAGAGAGTGGATTGTTTCTGATAACAGACGTATTGACGGTCGTAGAACAGACGAAATCAGACAGTTAGAGATTGAGACAGGAATTCTTCCTATGGCTCATGGTTCAAGCTTATTTACCAGAGGTGAAACTCAGGCAATCGTTGCTACAACACTTGGAACAACGCAAGATGAACAAATTCTTGATGGCATTAATCCTAATGAAACACGAGCTAAATTCATGCTTCATTATAACTTCCCTTCATTTTCTGTAGGTGAAGTGGGTCCTATGAGAGCGCCAGGCAGAAGAGAAATCGGTCACGGTAAGCTTGCATGGAGAGCAGTAAAACCAGTTATGCCTGAAAAAGCAGCATTCCCATACACAGTAAGGGTTGTATCTGAAATTACAGAATCAAACGGTTCTTCTTCAATGGCTACGGTTTGTGGTGCATCACTTGCTCTTATGGACGCAGGTGTGCCAATTGCAGCGCCAGTTGCAGGTATTGCAATGGGTCTCATTATGCAGGATTCCAAAAACTATGTAATCCTTTCTGATATTATGGGTGATGAAGATCATCTTGGTGATATGGATTTTAAAGTTGCCGGTACTGATAGAGGTATTACAGCACTTCAAATGGATATTAAAGTTTGCGGTATTACTCTTGAAATTATGGAAAGAGCAATCGCTCAGGCTCAAAAGGGTCGTGCGCATATTTTATACGCTATGAATAATGTGCTAAATACTCACAGAACATCTTTAAGCGAGAATGCTCCGACAATTACAAAAATCACCGTACCTAAAGATAAAGTTCGTGATATCATCGGTTCAGGTGGTAAGGTAATTAAAGAAATCGTTGAGCTTTCTGGTGCAAAAATCGACATCGATGATAGTGGTGAAGTTTCTATTGCTGTTAATAACGCTAAAGGCAGAGACATTGCTTTAACCATGATTAAGTCGATTATTAGTGATCTTGAAGTTGGTAGTATATATCAGGGTAAAGTTGCTAAAATCGTTGATTTTGGTGCATTTATTACAATTGGCGGCAAGGATGCATTAGTGCATATTAGCGAAATTGTAAAAGGCAGACGTTTAGATAAGGTGACTGAAGTTCTTTCTGAAGGTCAAAGCGTTTGGGTAAAAGTAGTTGGTTTCGATAAAGGTAAGTTTAAGCTTTCAATGAAAGCTGTTGATCAGGAAACAGGTCAGGAAATTATCGAAATGGCTTAAGTTCTACAAAGCTTATAGAGGAAGGTCTGGGCATCAATACCCAGACCTTTTTGTATATAGTTAAGTCTTTATAATTCTGGTATGTGTCATTTCCTCGCTCACCTAGGTTTGACTCAGCTTCGCTCGTCATTCCTGTACCATAATTTAAATACTTTAACTATAATGGTAAGGTGATGGTAATAATGGAAAATCAATTAATAAAATTATTTTATAAAGCTGAGGACTCATTTTTTAGTAATGTAAGTTCAGATACTATTATATTTAATGAATATGCTAAGTCTTATATTACTGGCGTTCCGGCTGAGGGTCTAAATATATTAAGTTGTCCAAAAATATCAGACGATTTTAGTATTATAGTCACTAAGGCTATAAATAAATATAGTCAGCTAGACTTGCCTTGGATATTAGTTACAAAGGCTGAAAATTGTAATGAACAAAATTATCAGATTTTAGCAGACTTGGGCTTAAATGAAATAGACGAATCTACTGCCATGTTTATTAATCTAGATGGTAATATAGAGACGTCTATTACTGATCTTCAGTTTATAGAAGATGGTAGTAACCTGAATGTGTGGAGAATACCACTTACAGAAGCATTTGAAGCAAATAACGAGATTATGGATTCGTATGTTAAAGCTCATCAAAGATTTAAGGCAAATGAAGGTAAAATGTTTCATTATGTTGGTTTGCTTGATGGTGTTTCTATAGTGTCATGTACAATTAGTATATTTGATAATATTGCAAGAATAGATGATGTCGGGACATTGCCTGAGTATCAGAATAAAGGTTATGCAACTGCTATAATTAAGCATGGTTTGAGTAAAGCAAAGGAAGAAGGCGCTGCATTTTGTTTCTTAGAAGCTTCTAAGCAAGGACTTGGAATTTATAAGAAAATAGGCTTTGAAGAAATTTTTATAAATAAAGTATTTAAGTTAGGGTCTTGACCAGATCAGAGAAAGCTGATCGGCTCCTGTAACCCTTATTGAAAAAAATATGATTTTTTTACTATATTAAAATCATTTTTTAATTTTTTTATGACTTTAAAAAGTCTTTAAAAGCATCTTATTCTTAAAAGATAACTGCTACGGATTAATTAAAACCCGTAGCAGTTTATCAAATATTTACAACTGAATTAGATATGGAACCAATCTGTCGCTTCACCAAATAGGTAAGCTGCTTCGTGGACTAATCCACCTGCAAAACCAACAACAGCACCAACTGCACCACCTACTGTAGAAGCAGCCATATGCGTTACTAAAGAGGTCTTATGAAGACCAGCGTAATCTAGCGCCATACCAGCAGTATTATGAATAATGTCATAAGCAACAGCCGCACCAAGATAACCACCGTAATAAGTATCAACTGTTACGGGATGGTGTAAAAGTGGGAATATTTGACCCATTCCATCATCTTTTCTATCAGCATCGTAGTGCTGTGACATATCATTATAAAATGCAACAACTTTAAAGTAATCAGGCGCACCCCACTCTGCATAAGCATAAGGGTTTGAAGGGTTAGGTCCATGAACTTCAGGAATTTTATATACTTCTAAGATTCCCATTTCTTCAGAATTGCTTGAATTTACATTTGTCATATACTTACATACCTTTATTAATTTTAAAATATAACAATATATTTGCCATATATTTAAATATTAACATTTTATTAACCCCATGTCAATTATTTAGTTAACAAATTAATAATATAAATTTCAATTTTATAACATTTCCATATAAATCAGGTATATGTAGTGACTTAACTTGAATTTTGTACAGAAATAGCTACACGACATGTAGTAAAACCTACATGAGTGAGGAAGCGACGCTGCACATAATTACAAATTAGAAGACTAAATGTGGAACCAGCCTGTATCATGCCCTACAGCATTAACTAATTCGTGCGCTAAACCTACAAATGTGCTTACATATAAACCTATTCCTGCTCCAGTACCTGCTGCTGCCATATCTATATAATTAGATGTATTTTCAAATCCTACGTAATCTAATAGCTTACCTATTGTATTGTGCGAAATATCATGCCCGATTGCTGCTCCGCCCCATGTTCCGTATACTACATCTCTTAAAAATGGATGTATATCGCTTCCATAATGGAATCCTTCTTTTTGGTAAGCTTCTTTAATAAAAACATTTGTTAAATAATCATTTTCGATGTCTTTAGCAAGCTTATTATTATAACAATTCCTTGTAATATAAAAGTTTTGTAAAAAGTCGCTTACAGACATTAAAGTATTTATAGCGGCATCATCACCACTAACAGTAATTATAGACATATTCACCTCAATTATGTAAATTTATTTGGCTATATTAACATAATATTAACCATATGTCAAATTAATTTATAAATTAATTTTTTTGTTATCTATCTTTCTATTATGTTCAGAAAATGTATATTTTAAAAAACTATCATCTTTTCTGGCTATACTTGCATATCGCATGATTATACCGTTCCTGCCATTAAAACCATTTAATGGGTTTTGCTCATAACAAACATCAAGCAAATCTCTAAATCTTATATCTTTTCCTGGTTCAAACATTGATGCCAGTATTATAGAAATCGCAGCGTTATCTTCCTGTATATTGCCGCTATTATTGACTAATTTTTGTGCAGCCTCAAAATTATTGATTTCCACATAGTGAGAAAATATCTTCCAAAAATTTTCAGATCTGTACATTTCTTCAAAATAAGCAGCTTTATCATTCTGCTCTCTTGAACCTCCCAACAATTCCTTTCTCATTTCTTCATAATATTTTGGGTCAATCTCATTACACATAAATTTTTGAATTCTTGGACTTGCGTATGCCATCACATTATAAAGTTTATGTCTGAATGTGCTATATTTAAGATACTTAGTATGAAATTTGTCTAAGTTTTGAAATACAAAATCCCAGTTGTCATACTTTATTGCTCTTAAATAATGAAAAGATTTATAAATATCAGGATGGTTCTTAGCAAACTTATTATATTTAATATCCCCAATTTCAAAATCTCTTAAGAAGTTTATAGCATTATTATTAATATCGAATCCTATTACATTACTCGAAAAACTATAATACCTCATAATACTATATAGTTGATCATGTAGCATATTAAAATTAGATACCTTAAATTCGCCAACATTTAAATCGAATACGGTTATATTAGTCGGTTCATGAACCATAATAAGGATATCATGATATGAGTATGAAGAATCACCAAATGGCTGAATTTTAATTATAAAGTTAAAATACTTTTCCTTATTACCATTAAAAAAACTTTTAACAAAATCGATATGAAATGTAGATATAGGTTTAAAGCTTGTAGATATTGGCAAGTTTTGGGCAAATTTTTGGTAATTACTAATTCTATCAAAAAAATCTTTATCGCCTATAATCATTTTTCGCTTAACTTTACTAATAAATGATTTATAAACCTCCTGATTTCTTAGACTAAATCTTAAATACTCAACATTAGCACCACTACACAAACCCGAACTATCATGCTTAAACCCAAGGCTACGCATTTTATCGAGCATTTTAGCGTGCAAAAAAATACTTTCAAAATCATAAATTACAAGCACATTCTCAACATAATTGTTCAAGAATCTTTCTGAATCCGCGACGATTACACACACATTATTCAGGTTATAAAAGTAACAGTTTTTAACTGATATACCGCTAAAATTTATATATCTGATTCTAGGATCGAAACTACCAAACTCTTTGTTTTCAAGATAATATGTAGCACCTGATCTAAGAAAATATTTAAGCTCCAAAGTATTATTTACAGATGGTGATTTATAAAACATGGCAGAGACTGCTCTATAAAATTTATCACCTGGTAAGGCTATATTAGGCATAGTTGAGGCAGAATTATTGGGAAGAAAATGATCGAAATTTTCCAAAAATAGGCTTATCATAAATTGATCACCACTATCTCTTACTAATTTTACATCATTTGGTGACACTGAATTAGGATTAGTAGTAATAATATAGGTTACAATCTCATATTGCTGTTTTTCAATAGCATCGCTTAAAATTGTGATACCATTTAACATCCTGGAGTTAGGATTAAAACCATGATTAACTAATGCTAGAAGAACTTTTAGCTTATGTTCAGGATCATCAATACTAATAACTAGCTTTGCAAATGTTAGGTCTTCTTTTTCAGGATAAGTATTAGTTTTTCTAAGTTCAGTATCAATATTATTTAAATTTAATTTGTAGGATTTTATTAAGTTATATAAACCAGCATCTAATATATCAAAATCTTTCTCACGTATTGCTTTTTTAACTTTTTTATATGCGCCTTTCATTTTAGTCCTTAATAAAAATTTTATGATTACCTTTTAAATATAAATTAATAAAAAGCAAATTAAATAAAAATATTCCAGAAGTAATAAAATGAGACTTTGGCTCTTCAAATAAAAGCAGGAAATGTTCCTGCTTTTATTATAGTTAATGAAGTTGAGTTTTGAACAGAAATAACGAGCGATATGTAGGGAAATCTACATAAGTGAGGAAATGACGCACGTAAACCTAAACTTAAAAACAATATATCAATTATTTAATTTTATTATGATAAATCATTAAACATATTTTTTAGAATCATTAGTTAAACACCGCTCTAAAAGAATTTCCTCAGCTTTGCTAAGCGGCTTTATACCAAATTGATTTTTTAAAAATTCCACCAGTAAATATTTTGATTTTGCAAATTTTAATAGCTCAGCCTTTCTCACTAAATCTTCTCTACATTTATTTAAAGCATCAATTATACAAGGCGTATACATAGTATTTACTAACATGTTATCTCTGTAATATAATTCAAACACCTCAACTATTTTATCCTCAACAAAAGCCTTAGCAAACTCAGACTCTAATTTAGGGTCATGCTCTTGAATATACTTAAAATACTCCATTGATAAATTAGCTGCAAATAAACGTGGCATTTCAAGCTGCGCTATTTTAGACAAATCTTCATGAAATCCTAGTTTACTAGCGTAATATACAAGTAATTCTATAACTCTATTTTTAGATTTATCATTGCTTTGATTTATTTGCTCAATAATTTGTACAATATTATTACAGATAAATTTTTTGTTAGAAATCATGAAATTGATATTTTGATGTATATTAGACCAAGTTAAAATTTTATGGCTCATCTTCTGAATATTATTTTTCAAAGTATCTTGATTTGACAATAATTCTTTATTGTAGATACTTTTTTTCATACAGTGCTGCAAATACTTTTTAAACCTTACATCAACCCCTTGCCGATTAACTAAACAATTAAGTCTTATAAGCCCAGTACCCCCTGGCATTAACATTCTTATTTGATTTTTAAGATTATAACCATGCAGCCTATCAAAATTATTATTTTTAATACAATCCTCAAAAATTTCTGTAACTTTAGCTTCCATGAATAAATCTAATAACCAAATGCTTTGAGCATTTTTTTTAGAAAAATCTATTAAATAATCAAGATACTGCACGGTCATACTTCTAATGCATGCAAATGCTGACCATTTAGAACATTTTAGGGTCATAAATTGGAATATAGTATACCTTACGAACTCGTCATGCTCAATAGACTTGAACGTTTCAACTAATTCTTTATGATTTGCATTAAAATCAGAAAGTCTTAAATATATAATAAGAGATAAAACCATAGGATTAAAAGATTTTTTATTATCTTTTGTATAAGTTTCGCCATTAATAGGAATTAATTTCCTGCCTAGTATTAAAGAGTCGAAGTTATAAAATACTACATCACCCTGCATATTAGCAGGAAAATATCTTTTACAAAACTTGATAAGTTTAGCATTTAATTCTGCTTTAGAACTAACATTAAACTCACCATAATTTGAATCAAAAATTTGATAATTTTCATTACCCAAATTTGTTACTAAAATAATATGACGATTCACAGCACATTTTATGGATATGCCAGTACATTTAACGCCACCTATTAAATGATCTTGTAGCTTTATATTATTCAAATCATTAACCTTGATATATTTATATAAATTATATTTATGGCTACCTTTCTGAATAATCTCTTGATATAGTCTCAACCTCTTGTAAAAATTTCTGCTATACCCATCTTCATTTAGCTTAACTTTAATTTTACTGGTAAAATCCTTTTTTGTACCTTTTAATATACGTCTGGCATGCTCCAAAGTTATACCAAAGCAAATACCGTCATCATCGTTTTTATAAGCTAAATCCTTGGTTTTTTGAATCAGTTTTCTATGAGTTTCTAAAGCATTACTGTCATACTGCACAATAATATCGCCAACGTCATTTCGTACAAACTTTTCTTTATCGGCTAGTATCATAAATACATTATTAGTATTTACAAACTTACAATTTGATACCTCAACCCCTCTAAGATCTATTACAGAAAGCTTATCACTAAACTCTCTAAAAAATATAGATTCAATTCTTTGTACCTTACCAGTAATAATTTCTTTTTCATTAATAGTGGTTGCAAAAAGCTTTTGCATAGGGTGATAAAATCTATTTTCCCTAGTAATATATGAGTCAATTAAATTTGCTGCCTCAAGATTTCCCAGTGATAGTGCAAGCTCGATTGGAGATAGTTTTGTCTGCGGACAAGTAATATCAAGGCTTGGGCTATATTTTAAAATAGATTTTAGCCAATCATTCTTAAAGTTATGGATTGCAAAATGTAGCAAAGTAACGCCACTTGAATTTTTAGCATTGATATCAAATCCACTTTCAAATATATAATTTAAAAAACTATCAAAATTATCTACCAATTCTAAATCATCAACTAAGCCAAATGCGACCTTATCTTTTGACTCAGGTTTAAAACTTACCATTTTCTCTTTAAATTGATGACTTTCATAAAATAATTTATCTAAAGCTTCAGCACTTGCTTTATAGCCAGAATTTTGTAAATCTTCTAATATTTCTTTATAGAACAGCTTCATAATATAACCTAAGAGTAAATTTTAAGATATCATACAATAAATTACACAAAAGTAAAGAAATAGTTAATAATGCATCGGATTTATTGGAAAAGCCTAAGAATTCTTTACATAGATAACTGATTTACAGCTAACTTCCTATCCCTTTCCTCTTTTACCTTAACTCCTATGCCTTTTTCTCCTAAAAAGTCTAAGAAACGCGGGTCTTTGCCAGGCTCTGTAGCAGCAGATATAAGCTGTACATGAAGTTTCGGATCATCTGGGAACTGGATTTTATCCAGGATATTTTCAAACACCAGAAAGAAAGAATCATCATTATATTTTATTCTCGATTTATAAAAATCAAAGATTTTTTTGTTTAAAGCCTGAATATAAAAATCGTTGAAAATAGTATTTTTTTGAACATAAATATAAGCTTCAATAAAAAACACACGATTATCTTTGATGCTATCTAATATAAATTCAACGCTATTACTTTTTTGTCTAGAAATTGAGTATTCTAAAATTAATTTCAAGCCATTTATATTTTGAAAATAAAATTCACAGTCTACTGATAATTTTTTTAAGGCTTCAATATCATTATCATCTATAGCTTTTAAAATTAAATGAATATTTTTAGCTCTTTTATTGTATGCTTTTGATGCTTGAGGTATGTGACCATATTCTAACAAGATACTTTCTATATCGATTAATGATATTTCTTCTATCTCCCCCATACAATCTTGCAGTTGGTGCATTATCTGTTGAATAATAATCTTAAATTCTTCTAAATTACTCACTACATGATTACCATTGTTAGGATCATATATTACTAAATCTCCTTTATCATTTTTTCTTATATACATAGCGTGTGCATCCTCATCTGATTCCAGAGATAATTCAATATGATTCCGCATATTTTTATTTTGAATTGAATTATATACTACAGCAATACAATTAGGATCATTATAACCAAATATTATTGGCTTTCCCGATTACAAGGCTTGATAAGCTTCTATCCTTGAGAAAAAAGAACTAGTTGGATTATTTAATTTTCTTAAAATTTTAGCTTTAAAATTACCATCCTTATTTTTACATTTATTAACTATGTAATGTCTTGCATGCTCAATTACCAATGCATGACAAACTCCTTCATGAAAAAGATCTTTACTAACATGATTTAAAACTCTTTTGTGAAAACTTATGTCTTCAACATCATCAATGAGCATAATTTTGGTATCAAAAAAATTATTTTGAAATAAGTCATTATCAATAACAAAAAACTTCACATTACCAACATCATTAAAAGTACAATTTTTTACTGAAACGCCACTAAAATCAATAACCTGTAACTTATCAGAAAAAACATTGATGTCAAAATTGTCAATATCTAAATCATAACCCAATTCATTTAAAAGAGCTTTTAAACTTATGTAAGCTTCCTGTAAACCAGCACATTTATTTTGCAAAATAACTTGCGGGATTTTGTTTTTAAACTTTTTATTAGGGTCAACTTTTGCACCTAACTCAACAAGCACATCTCTGATATTTTGACAACCCACCTCATCTGCAAAATATACTAAAGTAAGATTTGTTTCAGGCTCTACAACGTCTAAGATAGCATTATGTCTAATTAGGAAATGTATCAAATCTAATTCGTGATTTCTGATTGATTCGGTAAACAATGTGTAACCATGATTTGTTGGTGTATTTACTGAATAACCAACATCAATTAAATGCTGTATATAATCTATCCTATCTAGATAATCATGAGTTTCAAGTATTTTAAGCGTTACTGAATGATCCTGCTCATCATGAAAATCTATTTTATTAAAGTTAAATTCTGCGTATTCAGACTTAAACCTTTCTAAATTATCTTTAAATAGTTCTAAACTATCATTTGACAATGAGTTCATCAGCTTAAAATAAGCTTCCTTCATAAATGACCTGATTTTTAAATTTGGGTCATTATATCGTATATTACACAAAAGTAAAGAAATAGTTAATTAAATCTTTTTATAGATGTCTGATAATTCATCAATGGTAACTGAAATACCTTTATCCAAATTAAGATAATTTGAGGATAATTTTAGGATATTATCCGAGATTTGTCCTAAAAGCTCCAGAGATCTGCCTTTCAACAATTTAATAGTGATGTGAACAAAAGATGCATGAGAAGGGTCACCACTTTGCCATTCCGAATATGTTATAACCCTTCCCTTGCAGTTTTCAGGTTTGGTAGGGAGCTGAGCCACTAAAATATCAAATATTTCTTTAAATAAGCCATTGATATTCTTAACATTATCGTTTGTTTCAATAATTACGTGCGGCATAACTCCCCCTATATTATTTACGTCTGACAACAGATGTATCAATGTATGCGCTTCTGCCCAAAATCTCTTCAATACGTAGTAGTTCATTATATTTTGCTACCCTGTCAGACCTTGCAAGCGCACCTGTTTTAATCTGACCTGAGTTTACAGCTACAGCTAAGTGGGCAATAAAGCTGTCTTCTGTCTCACCCGATCTGTGGGAAATCACTGTTTTATATGAATTTATTTTGGCAAGTTCAATTGTATTTAGAGTTTCAGTGACAGTACCAATTTGGTTTGGCTTAATCAAAATTGCGTTTGCAATGTTGTTTCTGATGCCTTCGCCCAGGATTTTAGCGTTAGTTACAAATAAATCATCCCCAACAAGCTGTATATCCTTACCTAAAGCCTGAGTCAGCATTTTCCAGCCTTCATTATCATCTTCAGCCATACCGTCTTCAATCGAGAAAATTGGGTAGTTTGCTGCTAAATCTTTATAAAAATCAACCAGTTCTTCTGATGACAAGCTTAAATCACCCATTACGTATTTGCCATCGTGGTAAAACTCAGTTGCAGCAGCATCGAGGGCAATTAAAACGTCTCTACCTGGGTTATATCCCGCTTCATCAATTGCCTGCATTAAGAAGTCAAGTGCCTGATTAGCCGTGTTAAAATCAGGGGCAAAACCACCTTCATCGCCTACATTTGTTGAGTATCCGTCTTTCTTCAGTATGCTTCTTAAAGAGCCAGTAACCTCGTTGGCAATCTTAAGATTTTCTGTATATGTCGAAGCTAACGGAGCAATCATAAATTCCTGAATAAACAACCCGTTATCAGCATGCGCGCCACCATTAATGATGTTCATCATCGGTACTGGTAGTTTTCGTGCATTCACCCCACCAAGGTACTGAAATAACGGTAAATTGCTTTGGTATGCACCAGCCCTTGCAGCAGCCATAGAAACTGCAAGCGTAGCATTTGCACCAAGTGTTGTTTTATATTCATTACCATCAAGTTCGAGCAAAAAGTTATCAATATCAGCCTGATTGCACAAATTTGAAGCTAACAATTTAGGTGCGATAACATTATTTATATTATCAACAGCCTTTGTAACCCCTTTACCATTATACGCATATTTATCATTGTCTCTAAGCTCCAGAGCCTCAAATGACCCAACTGATGCACCTGATGGTACTGCAGCTCTGGCAATTACTCCATCTTCCAGAATAATATCACATTCTACGGTTGGATTTCCTCTACTATCAAATATTTGGCGCGCTTTCAGATCAACAATATAACTCATAATACTCCTTCTTAAGTCTCTAATTTTCAATACAGATTATTCAAAATTTTAGGATTGGCAAACATTTTATTTGATTAATTCGCTTATTTATGTTAAAAACCTGATTATAAATTATAGATATGCGATTGAAGGTGGGTTTTTCCCGCCTTTTATTTTACCATAAGCAAAATTGAGATTAATATGTTAATAGCTGATAAAATTAGAAAAATTATAGAAAAATCTTTAGAAAAAGATGGTTATGAGATTGTACAAATCACCTACTTTGAACAAAGAACCCGTAACACACTTCAAATCATGATTGACCGTATTGACGGCAAGCTTATTACAGTTTCTGACTGCGAGCATGTTAGCCGCACTTGCTCAATTTTAATTGACGTTGAAGACCCGATTAAAGAGCAATATGACCTTGAAATCAGCTCTGCAGGGATTGACAGACCTCTTACAAGGCTTAAGGACTTTGACAACAATGCAGGTTTTGAGGCGAAAATTAAAACGAAATCGCCTGTTAGGAACCGTAAGAATTTTAAATGCACCTTAGCTGGTACAGATGGCAATAAAGTATTGGTAGATCAGGATATTGACGACGTAAATACTGAGTGTTTTGAAATTGATTTTGACAATATATTAAGTGCCAAACTATCACTTACCGAAGAACTAATAAAACACCACGAAAAACTCGCTAAAGGGAGATAAGAGTATGAATAACTTTGCTAATATTGAAATTATTCAAATTGCAGAATCAGTTGCAAGAGATAAAATGATTCCTAAAGAAACCGTACTTCAGGCTATGGAAAGCGCTATACAGGTAGCAAGCCGCAAAAAATATGGTATGGAACATAATATTAAAGTGAACATAGACCCTAAAAACGGCAGTATAAATATCTTTAAATTACAAGAAGTTGTGGAAGAAGTTGAAAACCCTGCTACAGAAATTAGCTTAAAATACGCTAAACTCAAAAACCCTGATATTACAGTTGGTGAGTTCATCCAGGAACAATTACCTCCAATCGATTTAGGTAGGGTTGCGGCTCAGTCTGCTAAACAAGTGATTATCAATAAAATCTTCGATGCAGAACGCGAAAAACAATATCAGGAATTTGCTAAGAAAATGGGTGAAATCGCTCATGGTACAGTTAAAAGAGTTGATGCTAAAGCTGTTATCGTTGACCTTGGTGGCAGAGCGGAAGCCGCACTTCCAACTAACCAAATGATTAAAGGCGAGCTTTTCAGACAAAACGACAGAATCAGAGCATATATCTCTGAAGTTAAAAGAGAAACTAAAGGTCAGCAAATTATTTTATCAAGAACACATAATGAGTTCTTAGTGAAATTATTTGAGCAGGAAGTACCTGAAATTTATAACAAAACAATTGAAATTAAAGGCGTTGCCCGTGAAGCTGGTTCTCGTTCTAAAATTTCTGTCTACACTTCAGAAGACTCACTGGATCCGGTTGGTTCATGCGTTGGTGTTAGAGGTTCTCGCGTTCAGGCTATTATCACTGAACTTAACGGGGAAAAAATCGACATTATTAAATGGTCAGGCGACCCTGCAACATATGTGATTAATGCACTTGCACCTGCTGAAGTACAAAAAGTAATTATCGATGAAGATAATAGACGTATCGACGTAGTTGTTCCTAATGAGCAGTTAAGCTTAGCAATCGGTAGAAAAGGTCAGAACGTAAGGCTTGCATCACAGCTTACAGGCTGGGGTATTGACGTACTAACAGACGAACAGGAATCTAAGAGAAGAATCGAAGAGTTCAATAGCGTAACTAAAGTACTTATTGAAGCACTTGACGTTGATGAAATGATCGCACAATTACTAGCTTCTGAAGGATTCTCAAGCGTTCAGGATCTTATCGATGTAGATATTGATGACCTTACATCTATCCAAGGATTTGACCAGTCAGTTGCAGAAGAACTTAAGAATCGTGCTATTACATTTAAGCAACAGGAACAAGTTCGTGAAGCTAAAGAATGGAGAGAACTTGGCGTTTCACCTGAACTTGCTAAAATCGAAGGCTTCAATAACAAAATCCTTATCGCTCTTGGTAAAAACGATGTTAAATCACTCAATGATTTAGCTGACCTTTCAAGGGATGAGTTATTAGAATACTGCCCTGATATTAGCTTAGATGATGATCAAATTGATGAGCTTATTCTTGAACTTAGGAAAAAAATCTATAAGTAAATATATAGTTGAGTCTTTATAATTATGGTATGCGTCATTTCCTCGTGCGCTGAGGTTTGACTCAGCTTCGCTCGTTATTCCTGTGCCATAATTAAAATACTCAAACTATAACAATACAATTACTCTATTTAATATGACCCTAATGGGTCATATTTTGAGATAAAAGGAGATTATTATGACAAAAATTACTCAGCATATTTATATCAAAGATGAATACAACGAGAGTGTAAATGATGCAAAATTTGTTGACCAAAATGGTAAAACTGTTTCATTAAAATTTGTTGATGAAGCAACCGCAAAAACTAACAGCTTAGTTGCTGATGATATCAGGACTTTTGATGCTAATTGCTATGACGGATTTTCTTATGCAAAAATTTATGCAGAGTATCCATCAAATCTTACTCACTTTAGTTTAGGCTTTAAAGACTACATCAATGAACATAATCACACATATATAATGGTTGATAGCAGCGAAGGTTTTGACTGGGAAACCGTTGACGGCATAACAGAAACCTATCCATACGAAGCACATAGTTTTGATACAGATTATGGTAGAGAACTAGTTATTGACTATTTACTGTAATAAAAGTGTAATAAAAAAAGCCTACCTTAGTTTAGGCTTTTTTTATAAACATAAATTCAACTAATAGTTATTACTATATTAGTAACATTAAGTTTACAGATATAACTGGGAGCAATATTTATTTTGACATTGTGGATGAATACTTTGTAAAAAAAAATAATTACATGTAAGGAGGAATAAAATTTATGTCTGTCGCCAAAATAAAAATGAAATTAACTAACAATAATGTTATGTCTTTTCATGATACGATTATTGAAGATAATGATCACAATACTATAGCTTTTACAAAAACAAATGAAGACTTTGCAAACAATCACAATTTGCAATCTATATTTTTGGAGGATGTTAACTTAATAGATTTGCTGCTTTTCAAAAGCCACTTAGATAAATATCATGATAACGATTTTTGTGTATTTATGTCAGGCTATACTAATAGAGAATATGATAAATATTTGCATATAAAATGCGATCCTGATTTTAATACTGAAGTTTTAGATCTGTACTTTAATAAAACTCCAGATTCTGCTTATTCTTCATATGAAGAGGGCTACAGAGAGTTTACAATGGAATTTGAATATTAGGAGTGCACTATGGAAATACACGTATATTTTAACGATGAAATATTATATAACCTTCATAACATTAAGGTTGTAGATAATGCTGGAAAAATCTTTAAGATTGAAAAAAATTCTATAGAAAACAATTACTCTAATAATATTGATAATGGTCTAAATGTATACAGAGCTTATGATACATATCATGAAAATATCTTATGGCATGCATCTGAATATGTTCAAAATTCAGGAAATTTAGATTCTGATACCTCATTACCTAACAAGTTTAATGTTTCAAAACAAGAATTAGTGCATGTTATTTGTGACTCTGGCTTCGATTTTAGTGAACTTGATGAGTGTTTGTATAGGTATCCAGATTCCATTCAAAACATCTACCATGAAGACTGCAGAGAATATATTGAAGTTTATAATTATATTTAATTGACTATTTACTTTAGTTTGTTATAACAAGTTCAACTCAAAATAGCCCATTCAACGGGCTATTTTTTTATATATAAATTTAACTAAAGGTTATTTAAATGAGTACTTTTGAAATACATATGAAACTAATAGATGATAGTATTTATGCTCCATACGATGCTTTTATTATAGATAATAATGGCAATAAAATTCTTTTTACAAGTGTTGATGAGGAAATAGCCAAAAATCATAATCTTATCGATGACAGCTCTGGTTGTTCTATTGGGTCGTATATTTATATGCTAAATAGACATAAAGATAGTCAACCAGCGCCTGGCTTTTCATACCATGCACATTCAGGGAGAGCTGATCATCCAGACTATGTAACTGTAGAATATAACGATAATTTTAATTTCGATATTATCCCAGTAATTTGGGAAAGTGATCCTGAATCAGCATATAGCATTTATCACGATGACTATAGAGAATATGTTGAAATCTATAACTATTTATAAGGACATAAAATAATGCAATTACATGTATTTTTCGATAAAGAAAATAAAGATAATTTTTTTAAAGTTGAAATTATCGATAACTCAAATAAAAAAATAACTATAAATAACGTTGCTAATAATTCGATTGATTATAATTGGCAAGTCTTAAAAAATATTTTTAGCAAAATTGATAGTAATTCTTCATTACATGATTACTATTCTGATTTGAATATAAATTCGGTTAATGCCACTTTTCATTATAATCAAGAAGAAGGTTATGATAATTTATGTATAATACCATATTATAGCGAGTGGCCTCACTCTATCAAAAACGTCTACCATGAAGACTGCAGGGAATATATTGAAGAATATTTAGTTTAATTTCAATTTATTATTTTGATTTTTAAAAGTTCTAAGTGCAATTTCAATGGGTTTTAATCTTGAAGCAATTCCAAAAAAGAAATGGGTTGCTTCAGGAAGACCTATAAAGCAATGATGTTACGAAATGTTATGTCTTCATTCCAGAACAAGTTCAAAGTTTCAGTGATGTCATTGCGAGAGGGCTACCTCGAAGCAATCCATAAATGACGCATAAGCTTAAGTGGATTCCAACGAAGCACTTTGTGCCTCTCGGAATGGCAGCAGATGATGCCGCTATGTCTATAAGAGAAAAATGCAAAGCATTTTGTGGCAATCAACAATTTATTATAAGTTCTGCCAACAATATCCTACAAATGCGGGTTATTATACGTATTCAAATGCAGGGTATTTTCTGATTTATCAACGATTAAAGTAATGCACGCATCACCTGTAACGTTTACTACTGTTGTAACCATGTCTAGTACTCTGTCTATACCTGCAACTAAGGCAACAAGCTCTACAGGAAGACCAAGGGTTTCAAGTGATAGCCCAAGGAATAATAAAATTCCGCTAGGAATGCCCGCCGCACCAATTGAACCAATTGTGCAAGTAAAGGCAAGAAGCCCAATATTATAAGGGTTTAATTCAACGCCATAACTATGAGCAAAAAACAGACTGGCAGTAGATAAATAAATAGCGCCGCCATTCATATTAATAGATGTTCCAATAGGAAGCACAAAGTTTGTTGCTGCTTGCGATACACCAAGCTTAGTACTCATAACGCGCATTGTTGTGGTAAGTGCTGCCTTGCTGCTGCTTGTAGAAAGCGCCATAACCATTGGCTCAACCATTTTTTTAAAGAACATAAGTGGGTTGATTCTTGCAAAAATCATTATATAGATAGCATATAAAATAAGCTGCACTAAGCAGGTAAAGATTACCATTATAACAAGCTTACCAAGGCTTAATAATACATCCGCTCCTTGCGTTCCCACTGACCATGCAATATAACCAAATACGCCTAGCGGGGCAATTTTTACAATCATTTCAATCATTTTAAATGTAACGGTTGCACCTTCTGAAAAGACATTTGCAAGAGTTGGGGTTTTATCCTTAACCGAAAGCAGAGCAATACCTAAAATCACAGAAAAAACAATAACCTGAATTACATGACCTTCTGCCATGGCACCAATTGCGTTATCCGGAATAAGACCTACTAAAAACTGCTCAATATCAAGCTTTGGAACTTCATGCTTACCTTGCATTACTGGAAGCTCTGCACCTACCCCTGGCTTAAAAATAAGGGATAGTATAATACCAACGCCAACCGCACCTACTGCTGTAATAAGAAAAGATACCACAGATTTTAGGCTAAGCCTTGTAGCTTTAGATGATGATTCCATGGTAATAATCGCAGCAACAATCGAAAAAACTATAAGCGGAACAATTACCATTCTAATAAGGTTGATAAAAATGGTGCCTAAAAATTTGACTTTTCCAGCCTCCTGCCCTAGCCACATACCAGCAAAAACTGCGAGGATTCCTGAAATTATAACTTGCTGCCAAAGTGGTAGCTTCCAAATTTTTAAAAGCTTCATAGTGTCTCTCTATAAGGATTTTGTTGATTTATGCTGACTAGTTATTTAATCTAGCCGACATAAAGTCAAGTATTATGTGTTTTTTTCATGTCTGAGTTAATTATTTCCCTTATTAATACATCTTTCGGTTATGATAATAACCCGATTTTTAAGGATTTGTCATTATATCTTTACCGAGGTGACAAAGTTTGTTTAGTCGGTAAAAACGGCTGCGGTAAATCAAGCCTGCTTAAACTGCTTGCAAAAATTCATGAGATGGATAGTGGTGAGATGCACGTTCGTAATGGGGTCAATATTGGTTACCTATGCCAAGATGCTAAAATAGACTCAAGTAAAACGATTTATGAATATGTTTTAGAAGGATATGAAAACTTAGAGGAAACCAAATACCTAGCCGACATGGTGATCGCAAACCTTGGACTCAAGGGTAATAAAACAATGGAACATTTGTCGGGTGGAAAGCTTAGGCGCGTTGCTCTTGCTAAAACTCTGGTTAGTCAGCCAGATGTTCTTTTGCTTGATGAGCCAACCAACCACCTTGATATTTCGGCAATCGAGTGGCTGCAAAGTTATATAAATTCAAATAAAGAACTTACAGTGCTTTGTATAAGTCACGACCGTGAATTTTTAAATGCAATTTCAAACCGTATTTTCTGGATTGATAGAGGGCAGTTTTATATTCACAATAAAGGTTACTCTGATCTTGATAATTTTATGCAGCAAATATTTGAGCAGGAAGAGGCAAAGCTTAGAGTGATGGCGAAGAAAATGGAAGCTGAAAACCACTGGCTTGCTTATGGCGTGACAGCTAGGCGTAAACGTAACCAGCGCAGACTGAAAGATCTTTTTGATCTTCGCAATAAACTTAAGGCAGAAAGAGCAAGAAATAAGCAGCTGGCTGTTGATATGAAGCTTCCTGCATTAAGTTCAGGTCAAATGAGCAAACTAGTACTTGAGTTTGATGATGTTACTCTTGGCTACAATGACGTTTCGCCCCCAAAAGTAATTTTTAAGAATTTTACAGCCCGCATTATGCAAGGTGAAAAAGTAGGTGTTGTAGGAAGAAATGGCGCAGGTAAAACAACTTTAATTAAGATGATACTTGGCGACATTGAGCCACTGGAAGGCAATTTTAGAAAGGGCGTAACTGTAACAATTTCATACGCTGACCAGCATAGAAAATCTATTGATTTAGATAAAAGCCTTTGGGAAAACCTATGCCCAGAAGGTGGCGATCACGTAAACGTAAACGGTACAATGCTGCACGTCGGGTCATATTTAAAACGTTTCCTTTTTAAAAATGATCAGTTTTTGGCTAAAGCATCTACATTATCAGGTGGGGAGCTTAACAGGCTGTTACTTGCTAAAGCCCTTGCAATCCCAGGGAATTTATTAATCCTCGATGAGCCGACCAATGACTTAGATATGGACTCACTCGAGATGTTAGAGGAAATGCTAACTAATTATAACGGAACAGTTTTAATAGTAAGCCACGACAGAGCATTTTTAGATGATCTGGTTACCCGCACTATAGTTATTAGCGACGACAGAATTGATGATATTATTGGCGGTTATAGCGATTACTTAAGAGAAACTTCAAACAAAGCCCAAATAAAAAAAGAAGCAGCTAAAAAGATAGAAGTTAAAGAAGAAGCAAAACCAAAGCAGCAAACAAAGCTTAGTTATAAAGATCAGCGCGACCTTGATATGATACCATCGCAAATTGATGAGCTATCTACAAAAATTTTAAGCCTTGAAGAAGAGTTAAGCGACCCTGATCTATACGCTAAACATCCTGATAAATATAACCAAAAATCAGAAGAGTTAGAAAAGCTTAAGGCTGAGATAGATAGGCTAGAGCTTAGATGGCTTGAAGTTGTTGAAATACAGGAAGGACTGAAATAATTGATTTAATAAAGAAGATAGAAGAAAAAGTTTTGATGAACAGAAAAACTACAGGCATTAGCCAAAAGATAGAGGGGGCTTTTTAAGCCCCCTCTCAGCACGGAAGGTAACAAATTGATAGCATTCTAATAGCTAGTTAGAACACGTACTCTTCGATATAGTCTCTACCGCTATCGGTAAGATTACTATATGAATTTGATGGGAAATGTTCGTAAATGTATTTTATAGCATCAAGGTCAAAACCTGTGTCATGGTTTACATAGCCATATGATACTTCACCTTTTTCATCTAAGAATTCAAGACTGAATTCAGATTTATTAGGATTAGAATCAGCAGCTAATCTAACAAAATAAAGACTTGGATACCAAAACTTTAAGTTAGACTGTACCAGATCATGAGTTTCGGCGAATGCTTTATCAACTTTAGAAAAATGAAATTCTCTACCAGCTGCGTCCACAATGTCTGTATTGTGAAGCATTTGGTTAATTTCAGTATCTAAATGGTAATTTGCTATGATTTTACTCATGTCAAATCTCCTGTAAAGGTTAATTTGATAGAGTAAAAGGCTTATAACAAAAAGTACTTGCCTTTTACTCTTCATGAGTCTTTTGATTTGAATTATCTTATTAAAATAGCTGCTAAAAATTAGGGTATAGGGAACTTCTAGCTTTGCATCTTTTATATAAGCTAATACAACTTAAAAGACTTGTATGTATCTTAAACAAAATTTTTTGCCCTTGTAAACCCCTTTTTTAAAAATTAATTGAAAATTTTTTCTTAACATCTTGCAAAGCCTTATTTTATAAAGGCTTTGGATTAATAAAAAAATTTAATTTATGTGGTTTTTTTTGATTAAAATGTGTAAGTGGGTACTGTCATCAAAAAATTCAGTTAATGATTTTTAAATTCAATACCCATTTTTAAGTTTATTTGTTTAAAACTTTATCGTAAGAATGGATTCTTGTGAGATACCTTTAAATTTACCATAAATGCGAAAAACGCACTGGCGTTTCTTCGCTTAAAAATGGGCGTTAAGTAAAAAATAATTCCCCGGATTATTTTTTTTACTTCCCCCCTCTCACCCATTTTTAATCTCATAAACTGACAACCCATCATATGATTCAAATAATTTAATAAATCTACTATCTTAATTTGTGATATGCATAACAGCCCAATCCAATATCTTCTGTGTAACAAAATGTAACATAGTCATAGTTAACAGTAATAGGCAAATAGGTTAACATAACATTAACGAGACTTTATTAATTTTTATTAAGTAGCTGATTATTATGACTATATTTGGACAGAATCAAAGAACTATACAAAACAAAATAAGCTGTTTTGGACGTGGCGTACATAGTGGCGACCCTGTACATTTATCTTTGGTTCCTGCTGAGGAAAATACAGGTATTAGTTTTATTAGAACTGATCTTAAAGAAAACAATGTTATTCCAGCTAACTATCTTAATGTTTCTGATACTAAGCTTTGCACAACAATTAGCAATGAGTTTGGTACTCAGATTTCTACTGTCGAGCATTTAATGGCTGCTCTTTGGGGATGTGGTATTGACAACGTGATTATTGAGGTTAATAATCAGGAAATCCCTATTATGGATGGGAGTTCAGAGCCGTTTGTATTCTTAATTGAATGCGCGGGAATCAAAGAACAGCAAGCTAAACGTAAGTTTATCGCTGTCAAAGAGGAGGTAGAAATCCATGAAGGCGACGCATATATTAAAATCTCTCCAGCAGAAAATTTCGAAGTGGATATCAAAATCAATTTTCCGAATTCTACTGTCATTGGTACTCAGCATCACAACGTATCTTCTGAAACGCTATGTTTCAAGACAGAAGTTAGTCGTGCGAGGACTTTTGGCTTTGCTCACGAAGTTGCCTATCTTCAGAAGATTGGATTGGCTAAAGGTGGCTCTCTCGAAAATGCAATAGTTGTTGATGGCGATACAATTTTAAACCAGGACGGTCTTAGATTTAACAATGAATTTGCCCGCCACAAGCTTTTAGACTGTATTGGGGATATGTACTTAGCAGGATGCTATATAAAAGGTAAAGTTAGTGGTTATTGCTCGGGTCATAAGCTTAATAATATGTTACTCAGAAGACTTTTTGAGTCCAATGGCGCTTACGAGGTTAATGCTGGTCATTAGTTAATAATACACATATTTTCTAAACAACTGATAAACATAGTTAAAAGGGTAGTTAGTTATTTAACTACCCTTTTTTTATTGCCCAAATATTTCATATAATATAAAATATTAATAAAAGGTTTATATTATCATGAAAACGTACAATTATTTAAAGTATTCAAATTACTCAATAAAAACCTTAAGAAAAGTAATTTATCCTAAGTTTCTGAAAGCTTGTAAAAAAGGAAATATTGATTATATCAAAGAACTATTTGATACGTGCTATAAAACCAATCGCAATTGGTTACTTGAGCATAATAACTCTGAGGCGTTTCAATATTTGCTTAAACACCCAGAAGGTAAACACTGGGATATAGCTAAACATATTATTCGTGAAATATACCATGAATCAAAGCAGCTAACCTTAATTAACTGCGCTCCAATATTTCTGGAATACCTTAAAATCAATCAAAATTTGCATGCTGTAAAATTTTACTTAGAAAATATTAATAAGTCTAAGCTTAATAAAATAGTACTATTTCATTTAAATAGCATCATAAAATCTACTCAGCATATTGAGCCGCTAGCTATGTTAGTTAAATATTTTGGAAACACTGAATTTTTAGATAGCTTTGAAAATTCAGAACATGATAAAGAATATTTACAAAATATATTCAAATATAAAAGGAAGTTTATAGAGTTTGGCGTTACTTATTCTGAAAAAATCGGTATAGACATAATTAGCATAGTAGATGGATTATATAAATTTTCGTTTAAACCAGATGCTTCCGTTGAAGAAATAAAACACCACCTTAAAGAAGGGCTTGAACTATGCGAGAAAACCTTAATTAATTTTACTCCAGTGCTTAAAAAATACTCTGAAATTTCTGGCTTTAAAGTGGTTAAATTTGATGCATTTAAAGAAATAGCCAAATTATACACCCAGCTTAACAGTGAGCAAGAATACACTATTTTAAATGACAATATTTCGCCATTATCAGTATTACCTGAGCAGCCTAAAGAAATTATATTTAGACATTTAGCGGGCGCCGCAAACACCAATAGCTGGATGGATATTGCAACAAATCAAAATGCATTACTTGCAAAGCACAAATGAAATCTATTATATTTAAATAATAAACATATTATTATTTATTTTTACTATGGACGATAAAGAACCTGAGGCTATATATAAATATACCGAACTAGACCTAAATACTCTTATTCTACCTGACTTTATAAACGCCTGCCTTAAGGGGGATTTTAAGTTCGTTAACAACCTTTTTATAAGCATAGTAAAGCCTAACATAACGTGGCTAATTACCTATAATAACTTTGAAGCATTTAATATTGTTACCCAATTCAAAAATAAAGATGATATCAAAATTGTAGATTTATTTTTAAAGTTAATACCTTCGTGGCAAAAAAATGAAATGCTAATTTCCGCAATGGATAAGCTTGTTACCATTCTTACAACAGAAAGAAGCCTAGCCGCTACTAAGATGATATTTAATCATTTATCCGATGAAGATATAAAAAAAACAGCTATAGCTAGTTGTTATGACATGCTTTATAATTTTACTAATTTACATATACCAATTTTAGTAGCCCAAAGACTAAATTCTATATGCTTTATAAAGGAATTTCAAAAACATTATAAGCAAGACTCATTTACCCACACATTTTTAGTTTCTAAGAAAAATTACATAAAACTTGCTATGAAATTTCAGAAAGAAACGGGTATTGATGTATCAGGTGTTATAAGTAGTTGTTATAACTATTATTTCTATAAGCATGCAATTATTAATGAGATAATGCCCTACCTTGAATATGGCTATAAATTATGTAAATTTAAGCTTAAAAAACATAAAAATGCTATTATTGAATATTGTAGAGCTGAAAATATTACTAGCCTCGATTTTGATACTTTTAAGGTGATTATAAATTTGTATAGGCAAATCAGTAAAAAAAATGATCAGACTTATGTACTAAAGTCAATTCAAACATTACCTGTAGAAATTCAAAGCATGATAACTACGCATTTAGAAGCTTCCCTCCCTACATGGAAGACTTTAGTTAAGGTAGGACAGGAAGTGCCTAATCGGACTTCTAAAACTTTTAGAAGCAAAATTAAACTTCCTGAACCGCCAGTACTTATTGAAGGCGAACGTCTTAGAGGCCCGATGGCTTTGTAACTCTAAAATTATTTGCCCTTTCCTCTTCTCTATCCTGGAAAGTTCCGATACTGTTAGCTTCCATAGAGTCTTGAACATGCTTAAAGCTTTCGTAATTTAAATAATGGTATTGAGTTTCTATGCTTGGGTGACTGATATTGTAATCTAGTACACTCTTGATATCATTATATGCCTGATTTATATTTGACTTCTCAAAATAAACCTGCAAGACCTCACAAGTATTCACTTTATAATCTCTACTTAAAATCTCATATAAATCAATCCAGCTATTAAGCTCTTCGGGAATATCTCCTTTAAATTCATCAAAATTTCTTAGAACTGAAAGTATATCAAACGCTTTCATATCTTTTGCTTTAGACAAAACATTATTATCTTGTACTAAAATGATTTTTTCATGTGGGTTTGCAATATTTAAGGCAAATTCAAGACATTTAAATGTGAGGGAATCATACCCAACTATAGTAAAACTAACCATATCTTGTAAAATAGAGAGCAAAACAAACTCACCTTTTTTTCTAATACTACCCGCATATTCCTTCATTAAAAACTCTATCACTATAAAACTTCTATCATTTGTAGATGCGTCAGATATGAATGCCGTAACATTCGATGTGATGAAGTTAATTATATCATCTTCGTTATGAGGAGCTTTGCATAAAAGTTTTAAAACATCTATACTACCTCTAGCAGCCGCTAGGCTAATTAAATCTTCAATGTCGCTATTTATATGAATTTTATCCATAATAATACTAAGAACTTCAGCACAATTATTCTGACATATAACCCTTAGCATCTCTTTATTTATAATTTCCTGCGCAAGGTCACCGTCTATATTATTCAAAACAATCCGAAGCTCTGCTGCGAAATTTTTATTTATAAGAACTTTTACAAATTTGCGGAAGAAGTTTGTATTTTCCTCAGTGTTACAATCAATAAGACCTTCCTCTAATAGCAAGTTAAGCGTTTTTATAACAGGATCATCCATAATGTAGGCTTCTATATTATTTATACCCTGGGAGACAAATTTATAAGAATACTCTAAAATTTTGTATTTATTCTCAGAACTCAAGCTTTTAAAATCTTGTTCAAGCTCATCATTATATTGAAAATCGTATTTTATTATAGTCTCTAAAAAATGCTTCACTATCCCCTCCCTAGCAATCTACTTTATAACCTTGTCCATTTTTTACGCTCAACCCTTAACGTACCGCTTTTGATTGCTTTTCTTACAGCTTTTAAAAGCCTGTTCATGAAGAATACGTTATGGATGGTAAGTAGCTGCATTCCAAGCATTTCCTGCGCTCTGAAAAGGTGGTGTATATAACCACGGGAGAAGTTTAAACAAACTTTACATTCGCATGTATCATCAATTGGTCTGTCATCCATCTTATATTTCTGGTTTCTTATATTTAAATGCTCAGTAGTAGACTCATCGCCCTGCCTATCCTTAAGCTCAGCAGGAACTAACGCCCCACCATGACGAGCAAGCCTTGTAGGGTGTACGCAGTCAAATGTATCAATGCCATATTCAGCGCCGTTAAATATATCGCTTATTCCACCAATTCCTAACAAATGCACTGGTCTGTCCTTACTAAGCATTGACATTGCAGTACCTACAATCTCATGCATTTGATCTTTGCTTGCACCTAAGGAACCACCAATAGCATGTGCGAAAAAGTCATGATTATTAACAAAATCAGAGCTTTCCTTACGAAGGTCGGTATAAACCCCACCCTGAATAATACCATATAGCGCCTGAGAATGGTCATCTGTACGCTTAAATTCCTCAAGTGATCTTAGCGCCCATCTATGCGACATGCGCATTGATTTTGCGGTATATGCTTTATCTACGTGAAATGGAGTACATTCATCAAGCACCACAATTAAGTCTGCTCCTAAATCCCTTTGAATTTGAATAGATTTCTCAGGGGTAAGCATATGGTATGAGCCATCAACATAAGATTTAAACCTTGCACCTTCTTCTGTAATTTTAAGCAAAGTTTTCGGGCGGTTACCATTACGTTTACCTTTAATTTCACTAGCAACAGACCCATGCCCAAGGCTAAATATTTGATATCCCCCAGAATCTGTAAACATTGGGCCGTTCCAGCCCATCATCTTATGAAGGCCGCCTAGCTTTTTCACAACTTCAGAACCTGGCTGAAGCATAAGGTGATAGGTATTAGACAAAATAATCTGCGTATTTGCCTCTAGCATATCTTGCGGCATTACTCCTTTAATAGAGGCCTTAGTTGCGCAAAATATGAAATTTGGGGTTTCTACTACGCCATGCGGAGTATGTAAAAGACCAGTTCTAGCTGATGAATCAGGGTCGTTATAAGTAACTTCAAACTTAAAATTAGGGTACATTGCTTTATATTTTTATATAGTTGATTTATTGTTTTTGAGTAATTTGATAATCATGTAAAATGCAGGCACATTAAGGCTTGCAACAAGCATCTGCAGAATATAGGCGCCTAGGGTATATGTCAAGATAAGGCTATGCCAGGACACAGGATTTGGGGCAAAAATACGCCATGCAAGCAGGTTAAATACAACAGAGTCAACTAAGGCGGCAAGTGACACCGCCAAAATCGTTCTAAGCCAAAGTTTCCCGCCTTTTGTAAGCTTACGAATTTTAGAAAATACATAAATATCAGTGAGCTGGCTTAATATATAAGCGGTAAAACTTGCAATAATTATGGCTAAACTTGGTGTAAACAGCGTAAGCATAGCATTGTGCGCTTCATTAAAGTGGCTATCTTGCTGATTTAGCGTATTTATTGGCTTGTAACCAAGCACCAGAATCATAAGTACAATAAACATCATGGATGAAGCAAAGCTTAAAAATACCGCCTTTTTAGCCTTTTCTACCCCATAAAACTCGGTAAGCAGATCACTTGCTAAAAATGTAGTGGCGTAAACTATGGTTCCCATAGCAATAGGCTCATTATACCATGAAAAATCAGCAGCTTTTAGTACATGAATATTACAAATTATAATGCAAACCGAGGTGTATACATATATTCCCGCATCTTTCCAGTATCTAAAAAACCCATAAATTGCAACGTAACAGCATAAAAGCGTTAGCATACTTACAAATTCAGGTGATAAGCTTTGCAGCAAGTTAATTATACTTTCAGGCGTGATTGATAACATTTGGCTACTTTATAAAAAATTCGCCAAAAGTTAACATAAAATTAATTTTTTGTCAATGAGTCCGTTAGCACCTTTCCCCTATTATCCTCTATACTTCTCATATCTAAATGCTGATTATTTGATAAATATGGCAATAATAAAGTTAGCTTGTGAGATTCAGCTTTTTCCTTAAATTGAGCTATATTAACGCCATTTAAATAAGGATACTCTTCAAAGAAAAAACTTATTACGGCTTGGTTGTGTGTAAGAGCTGCAGGTTTTAGTATGGATGAATACATAACCTGAAACAAAGAGTTTTCATTAAGAGCCTTAGTACTTCCCTTGATTTTGGCAAGCATATAGTTAACTAAAGACACGTCTTTTAGCTCAAGCCCACAAGTAAGCACTAGTATTTTGAGCTTGGTTTTATCGTTAATATGATTTTTTTGGCTTTGTAAAATGCTTTTTATTTCAGAAATATCTTGAGCAAAATTTGTGGAATTTAAGATCTCTTGGAAGTAATGTTGAATATTGTCAGTATCTTTATCTATAATAGATTCGATAAATTCTTTGGCATAGCTCATATATAATGCTCCGTTAATTAATTTATTAAACGGTAACATTATATACAATGCATTCGCAAGAAAATCTTTGTATTGTTTTTAACAATAACTGAACAAGATTTGTTTTATCATTTATTTTACTATTATAGTTGTACCCCGCGCAGGCTTACGCCTCCTGTGAGATGGTTCGCAGCTTTTGGCTTTTAGCCTTTGCTTTTCTAATTCAGTTAATGGCTCTATGTATGCGTGCCTAATTGTTTTACCATCCTTTACTACATTATCAAATCTAAGCTTCTCTATAGCAGGATTATATGTATGCAAATCATTATCAGATGCATCCAGACCATGACCAATAAAGATAATATCTTTAAAAGATCTTCCAATTTCACTTAAGTTTAATCTTTTTGCTTGATAAGCAGATACAATTCCACCCATAAAGCGATTTATAGCAAATGATCCAAACATAGCCCCCATGCAGCCAGCTACTGCAACACCAAGTGATGCAGCTGTACATACAGCAACTAAAACTGCTATACACCCTGTCAGAACAGTCGTTAAAACGTTAAATACTAATCTTTCCTCTGAAGACTTGATATAAAAATGATTAACTAAGCTTTTCTTCTTAATATGCCTTTCTTTAGGCAATATCTGTTCAGGCTCAGCATTTACAACTTCTTGCCTGCGATGGTTATCATGGTGATGCCTGTGATGGTGATGATGTCTGTGGCGATGATGTCTGTGATTATGATTCTGATGTCTCATACAAATAACCCATTATAAAAATTTAATTGCCTGATAATTGTACCATATATAAATAATTGCGATGATGTAGGCAGGCAAAGCTTTTTTATACTTTGCCTGCATTAATTTAAGAGTAGATTGTTATTGCCCTGGAACGATGACCTCTGTATTTGTTAACATGTGCAATTCCTCTTGCAGCTTCTTTAATTTCACCATTTATCCTTGAATTTCTAGCTTGCTGTTCCTGGTAATGTTTCTTTTCTGCTTCTGTCATTTGCTCTGCATAAGCATGCTTTACTGTTTTACCATTCTTTTGCTCATTAATAAACTTTAGCTTCTCAGTTGATGGATTATAAGTATGTAAATCGCTATTTGATGAATCATAATCATGTCCTAAGAAGAAAATATCTTTAATGGATCTTCCAATTTCATTAAGGTTTACTCTTTTAGCCTTATATGCAGAAGATATACCGCCAATAAAACGATTTAAACTATAAGAAGCCAAACCAGCACCAAAACACGCAGCTAAACCTACACCAAAAGGAGCAGCTGTTAAACCGCAAAACATTACGGCAGCAAACACAGTTAAGGTTGTTAACAGTATGTTTAAAGTTGACCTTTCACTAGCAGCTTCCTCGTAAAAGTAGTTTACTAAATCTTTCTTTTTAATATGCCTTGATTTCATATCAAATCCCTAAAAATTAATTAATTATTTATTAATATGCTAATCATTATACAATAAATTAATAACCAGGTCAAGAGCTAAAGTTTAAAAAAAGTTAAAATTTTAGCATTTTTTAAACTTTAGCTGATATTTATAGCTTTTTTATAGAACAGACATGTAATAAATCTTTATATTCCTTGTTATGTAATACCAATAAATTCATAAGGTATTGATAATTATGGATTTACTTTAAAATTAAACATTTCTACCGTTGTTTTGCTTTGAGGTGGCTTTAGCTCGCCAGCCTTTTCTATCCTTTGCTTTTTCGATAGTAATATCAGTATTTTTAAGCTTAGCTTCTGTAGCTTTGTCTATGCCAAGGTTATGTCCAAGGAATACCATGTCACCTATAGACTTCATGACCTCGCCAAAGTTTAAACGCCCTGCTTTGCTAGCTGCTTTTATACCGCCTACAAATCTTGTAACTGCAACGCCTGCTCCCATAGCACCGCCTATTACTAAGCCTGCTGCACCCATAAATGCTGCAATTCCAGCAAAAGCGCACCCAAGAACAAGCCCTACAGTCCATATTACTGCCTGATACTCTTTGAAAAAATGTTTCACAACGTCACGCTTTGCCGGATTATCCTTAAGCTTTTTCCCTTTACTGCCAAACCCACGGAACTTAACCGTATCCACATGAGGTTGATTTGCAGGATCAGCTGGCGCAGGTGGCGCTGGCGGGTTTGCAGTCGGGTTAGCCGCAGGGTTACGAAGTGCTACTAATTCCTGTGCCAAACGTTCATTATTATTCTGCTCAAAATGAGCTAGGCTCGCTTCTATTTGAGCAACCCTCAATTCCCCTGATCTTTCTATAGCTTCAGATTCTTGACTCCTCCTTTCAGATTCATCATATAAACGCTGCATTTCTGGCGATAGCTGTGGTTCATGCCTATGAAAAACTACGTCAACTATCTGTTGTCGACGCTCTCTTCCAGCCCTCCTGATTTCTTCTTGCTGCTTTCTAATCCTTTCTATCTCGTCACGCCTTATTTCCTCTTCTCTTCTTTTAGTTTCTTCTTGCTCTCTTGCTAAACGCTCTATTTCCTGAAGTTGCCTTTCTGCTTCTTCTGCCTTGCGTTTCGCCTCCTCAGCTTTTGCAACCATATCAGCCACTTTATCTTTAACAGCTGGTGATTTTGAATTATGTAGTTTTGATAAGTCTAAACTAGATTTATGATTCTGCTCAAGATAATCAATTATAGCAGCATCTGCCCTTTCATTATCACATATTGCCTTAAAAATATTGTCAATGTCAGTACGCAGGCTAACCACCCCTTCATCTACTAAAAACTTTAATAGATGTGAGCTCTCAACAGCTTTATTTAAAAAATTCTCAGGATACGTAACATTCATATTATTTTTTTTGAATGCATATAGAACAGTTTTAATATCATTTGCACCCAAACTAAATAATTCCTGAATAAAACTGCTTTTCTCACCTGTTTTCTGGTAAGTAAACTCTTCTACCAGTAGACTCTCTAAAATAGGCTTATATTGATTATCACTTGCTAATAATTTTATAAAATTACTAATGTGCTGTCTTAACCCATCATCCATAAGAATTTTGGTAAGTATATTACCTCTAAAACTATCTTCGCCTTTTTTACATTCAAATTTTAACCCCAAAATCTCATCCAATGTTAGATTAATTTTTTGAAGATCACTGATTAATGCTTTTGAATACATAAATTCTTTGTTATCAGGGGAGTAAAACGATGTAAATATTGACAAATTTGGATTTGACAAAGAAGTTTTAACATTATCGATCGATGCATTTTGATTATTGCTTTTAGATAACAAACTCTTTAAAGCAAATAAATTTTGCTCTTCTTTTGCAGTTTCTATGATTCTAATATAAGTTTCAGGAGCTATGCTCTCATGCTCTGCAATTATCATTTTTACTTCATGAGGAAGATTATTAAAGCTTTTGTCTATTGTTGAAATTGTTTTATAAATCTCAAAAAACTTAGTATTTCCACCCTTTAAAACATCTTGCATATTTGCCACAGTCAGCGGAACTTTTGCTATAGCCAGTAACTTAATTGTCTCTTGATACCTTAAAACAAAATTTTCTGCAAATTTTGTAGCTGGGTTATCATTATAATCATAATCTTTTGGTAATTTAAGCCTTAAATCAGATAAAAGCTCAGTTACATTCACTCCTAATCTTTCATTTAAAGACTTAGATAGATTTACCCATGGCTCCCAATAACTATGTACTTTAATTTCCGTCCCGAATACATCTTTGTAAAAATTAATATAATCAATTAGCAATCTGAGATCCATTCTTTCAACATTGTAGTTCCTACCCATTTCATGCAAACCTTTAGCTACTATTTGCCCAAAACGTTTGTTTAGCTGCTTATCTTGCAAACAAGGTTTTAACTTGGAGTAGATATAATGAAATACATCATAGCTGCCGCGATTCAAACAATCCTGAATAGGTCGGTCATTTTGCAAAATTAAAGTCTGAATTATATCTAGCTTTGCTTTTTCTCGTTCATCTTCATTATGAATATCAGTTAACACGGCAGGTATAGCTTCTTCTATATACCACTTAGCAAGCTGTAAATTATTATCCATACATATGTATTCAAACTTATGATCTATAATCATTTTCTTGAAGTCTTCATAATCTAAATAGTCCTTAGCCTTTGCAAAAATCAATTTCGCACATTCTAAATCCGAACTATCATCGTCAAAAGAATGACCACAGGCACGATCAAATAAATTATATTCTGAAGACAAGCTCTTTTTTGTTGTTAGAACATTTTTAATTTCATCTTCGGTAAGATTATTAAAAAATGACCCTAATAATTCTTTAGAATTTTCCTTTTTATCCATTGCCTTCTTAAAAACCATAAACCTAGCTTGAGGTTTAAGTTTACTATCGATTTTACTTTCAAAGAACTCTATGATTTGCTTATTTTTAGTTTTATAAACCTCAAATAAACCTTCAAAATCATTATAATCTTGTTTTCCAGCTCTTTTTACTAACCAATCATATTTTTTTGTTACATTATTAAAAAATACATGAGAAGCTATACCTTCTATCGCTTCAATCTTTTTTTGCGGTTCGATATCGTTTTCTTCCAAAAATGCTTTAAAAACGTTTTGCGTAACCTGTTCATAAATTTCATGAGGGTTAAGCTGATACTTATTAGCCTGATCAATCATCAAGTTTATAGCTTCCATTTGCGGGTATAGTATAAAAGCCTCTGCAACCCTTTTAGGAGTGATATCTTCTTCTTTAATTATGTCTAATTTTAATCTATCTGACTCTTTAAAACATTCAATTAACTGATTTACATCTGGCGTAATTTTCATTACTTCCGCAAACACGTCTTTATAAAGCTTTGTAGGCTCTATATTCAAATGCTCTATTTCTTTTAAGTATTCTTGAAAAACAACCTTGTCATCCTTATCATTAATGAATGCATAAGCTAAAGCCTTATCATTTATAAACTTGCTGTCTTTATCATATATTAGAAAACTATTTCCGTTCTCCATTTTATTTTTAGATTCAGCAAGTAACCATTTAGCTACATCAAACTTTGCATCTTGATTAGATTTATTAAATATTTCAGTTATCTTGCTTACTTTGCGATACCTCCATATTCCTTCCCTTTCTTCTTCAGAAAATGAATCATAATATGCTTTTAAGGTACCATCTTCGTATTTTTGATTTAAATTATCGTAAAACTCTGAAACTTTTGACATAAAAAACGCCCTTTATTTAAAAATTAATATATCATTAATAATATACCATAGATTAGACGAAATATCAATAAAAATCACTTGTACTTAGGAATTGGCCTGATCTATAACCTGACCAATTCTTTGATATACTTAAAAATTTCTGCCGTTGTTTTGCTTTGAGGTGGCTTTAGCTCGCCAGCCTTTTCTATCCTTTGCTTTTTCGATAGTAATATCAGTATTTTTAAGCTTAGCTTCTGTAGCTTTGTCTATGCCAAGGTTATGTCCAAGGAATACCATGTCACCTATAGACTTCATGACCTCGCCAAAGTTTAAACGCCCTGCTTTGCTAGCTGCTTTTATACCGCCTACAAATCTTGTAACTGCAACGCCTGCTCCCATAGCACCGCCTATTACTAAGCCTGCTGCACCCATAAATGCTGCAATTCCAGCAAAAGCGCACCCAAGAACAAGCCCTACAGTCCATATTACTGCTTGATATTGCTTGAAAAAATGCTTCACAACGTCACGCTTTGCTGGATTATCCTTAAGCTTTTTCCCTTTACTGCCAAACCCACGGAACTTAACAGTATCAACCTGAGGTGGATTTGCAGGATCAGCTGGCGCAGGCGGTACTGGCGGATTCACAGGCGGGGTAGCACGACGAGCCGCTTCTTCTCGTGCAATACGTTCTGTCTCTTGTCTTTGTCTCTCAACTTCCTGACGCTGCCTATCAGTCTCTACAAATATTCTTACCATCTCAGAAGATCTTGTTCGTAGATGCTCATTTATCTTGTTTTTTATAAGTTCAGATGAAAAGATTATTTCTTCATCAATTATCATCAAATCCTGTTCATCTTTTGTTAAACGATATTTTTCTATTTCTATGGCAAAATTTGTAATTTCAATAATATTATTATTTGCATCCACTATTTCTAAATCTTGGTTAATTAAATTAATTGCTATATCTTTGAAATCAGGGTCATTTAAAAGCAAATCTAAAAATGATGGTATTAAATTTACTAAATTTTCATCCCAAAGCATTTTAGTAAGTATGTTACCATTAAGTATGTTTTGCGAGTCATCATTACCGATATATTTCTTCAATAAAAGCACGTTAAAAACATCAAGATCAATTTTTCTCAATTGCACAAGCGGTTTAAATTTTCCTATGTCCTTACCTAAATAACGACATATCTGAATACTGGGGCAATCAATAACTTGAGAAACAAGTTCTAAATTACCTAAATACTCAAAATTCCCTGATTTACTAGCTCGATACTTTTGCATCTGGCTTGGTATTGACTTAATAGCATAATTTAACATGTCATTTTTTGCGCATTTAACTATTTGCAAGTATTTATCAAAACTTATTCCATATACATACTCGTTAATTAAAGATTTTATTTCATTAGGCAAAACCTCATGATTATCCGCCTTATCCATTAGCATTTTGGTACGGGTCAAATTTTTAATATCTTCATTAATCACTCTTTGTAAATTATCATAAGTAAGTGGCAAGCCAAAATCATGCATCATCTTAATAGTTGAGGCATAAATATTAATAAATTCTTCAGCTTCAGACAAAAAAATATCATTTTTTATACCAGCAAGAATATGCAGTTGCGATAGAATTTCTAAAACGTCTATACCTTTATCCTGATAAAATTTTTTGGCAAGTCTCATCCAAGAATTCCATTCATATAACACTTCATGTTGTGTAAATACTCGATATTCTACCTTTAAATTATAATTTTTTATGTCTTCAGTTTCATTTCCATTTAAGCATGAATCATAAACTTTTTTTATTGAATATAGTGTATATTGCTTATCACGAGCAAAAGCATTACCAAAAACTTTTTTTAACTCCACCTTAACTTCACTGCAATATTTTTTCTTCAAATCCAAAATATAGTTTACAATATTGTTATCAAATCTGGCTAAAGCTTTGTGTATTAACGGGAATGTAGTATTATTAATATCTTCGCCAAATAATGCTTTTGTTATTAATTCTTTTTTTGCAGATTCTCTATTTGCATAATTATACGCTACATTATCTAAAACTACCTCAAAATACCATTTAATATCTTCTATAGTCCCAAATTCAATAACATTACTGAGTAATTTATTATCCTCAACGATACTATTAAGGTTACAACCTAAATCTTTAGCTTTTTTAATCAATAAACCTAAATATTTTGCAGCATTTTTATCATGTTGAAAGTTCACAAATTTAGGTAATAATTTCTCGATAAAATCTGGTTGATTGTCAGGGTTAAAATATTTAAAACAATCTTCAAATAAATTTATATCATCATGATTCATAGCATATTTCAAGACATTATCTAATGCCTCTTCTCTTGGAGTATCACTAAGAAATGATAATACACACTTAATAATTTCAGGGTTTTTAGTTTGAAAAGATAAAATTATTGGATAACATATGTAATTAACACCTAGAATTTCTTTATTACACAAAAAAGCCAACGGAGCCGTAACATCCTGGAAATATTTAGATTGAAGAATTTCAGTTATATTTTTTATATTTCCTGATTTAATAAGGTTAGGCATAATGGTATCACCTAGTTCTGCACAAAACTGTCCATTTTTAAATTTCCCATTAGATTTGGATATTGCCCATTCTATAAATTCAGTATTTGGCCAATCTTTAAATGTCCAGGCGATAGATCTTTTAAAATCTCTACCGAAAACAATACCCTCCCCATTTCTTAATATGCTAATTTTTTCGTAAAAATCTTGAACTTCTATTAAGGTGCCATTTTTACAAGCAGCCTCAAAAACTAAATAATCAAAATATTCTATAAAATTTATAAATTTTCCACGATCTTCTGGATTTAACGTATCTACTTTTTCAATCAAGTCTTTGATTAAATGAAAATCAAATACAGAGATTAGTTGAATGTTATGCTGTTCTGCTAATTTATAAAAAAAATCCGACCCCAATTTTTTCTTTTCCAGAAGTTCGTTATACACCATATGCAACACATACATGTCATCAGAGAAAGTTTTGCTTGAACTCACGTTCCATATTTCTTCTTTTCTGCTATGAAATAGATTACTATATATATTTTCAAAATTATCATTTGAAAATATTTTCAACAAATCTTCTACTCTCGATTGATACTTCGACATTAAAAAGACCATTTATTTAAAAAATTAATATATAATTAATAATATACCACATTTTAGGCAAAATATCAACTAAAAATACTTATTAGGAATTGGTTTATATTACCATCTTAATCCTTTGATAAACTTAAACATTTCTACCGTTCTTTTGTTTTGATGTGGCTTTAGCGCGCCAGCCTTTTCTATCCTTTGCTTTTTCGATAGTAATATCAGCATTTTTAAGCTTATTTTCAGTATCTTTGTCGACCCCTAGGTTATGCCCAAGGAATACCATGTCACCTATAGACTTCATGACCTCGCCAAAGTTTAAACGCCCTGCTTTGCTAGCTGCTTTTATACCGCCTACAAATCTTGTAACTGCAACGCCTGCTCCCATAGCACCGCCTATTACTAAGCCTGCTGCACCCATAAATGCTGCAATTCCAGCAAAAGCGCACCCAAGAACAAGCCCTACAGTCCATATTACTGCCTGATACTCTTTGAAAAAATGTTTCACAACGTCACGCTTTGCCGGATTATCCTTAAGCTTTTTCCCTTTACTGCCAAACCCACGGAACTTAACCGTATCCACATGAGGTTGATTTGCAGGATCAGCTGGCGCAGGTGGCGCTGGCGGGTTTGCAGTCGGGTTAGCCGCAGGGTTACGAAGTGCTACTAATTCCTGTGCCAAACGTTCATTATTATTCTGCTCAAAATGAGCTAGGCTCGCTTCTATTTGAGCAACCCTCAATTCCCCTGATCTTTCTATAGCTTCAGATTCTTGACTCCTCCTTTCAGATTCATCATATAAACGCTGCATTTCTGGCGATAGCTGTGGTTCATGCCTATGAAAAACTACGTCAACTATCTGTTGTCGACGCTCTCTTCCAGCCCTCCTGATTTCTTCTTGCTGCTTTCTAATCCTTTCTATCTCGTCACGCCTTATTTCCTCTTCTCTTCTTTTAGTTTCTTCTTGCTCTCTTGCTAAACGCTCTATTTCCTGAAGTTGCCTTTCTGCTTCTTCTGCCTTGCGTTTCGCCTCCTCAGCTTTTGCAACCATATCAGCCACTTTATCTTTAACAGCTGGTGATTTTGAATTATGTAGTTTTGATAAGTCTAAACTAGATTTATGATTCTGCTCAAGATAATCAATTATAGCAGCATCTGCCCTTTCATTATCTACCATGGCTTTTAATATATCATCCATTTGATTGTTTGGATTCATTTGCTTTTCATCAATTAAATATTTAAATGTAGCTAAACTATGCACGCAGCTAAAAATTTCGGTAGGTATATTAATTGCAATTCTAGTACTTTTGATTAGTTTAACTATATCTATTACATCTGAACCACCTTTATTCCATAGTTCTTTAATAAAGTTCGTACTTACATCAGCATTTTGGATATATACCAAATCCTTTTTCAAAAGCTTACTTAGAGTAGGTTTATACTCTGTATTGTTACTAAGGAATTTAATTAATAGCTTTAATGTGCCTAGATCATCATCAAGTAAAAGTTTTGTAAGAATATTGCCTTCAATAACATCCTTTCCTATTTTACATTCATATTCAGCATTTAATATTTCATCGATTGAATGATGAAATTGATAAGTTGCATTTATTAAAAATTCCAACTCCTTTGGATAGCTATAATTGCCCAATGCTTTGAGGGGGTCTTTAATATAAATATCAACATTATATAAAGATAAATTTTGCTTACATTTGATTAAAATCCCACTTAATATATTTAGGTCAAATTTAAGCGATTCTTTTTTTGCAGAGTCTATTAATTCTTTAAATTGTACTGAATTAACTCCAAATGCATATTCACTTATTATAGATAATATTTCTTTTGGTAAAACAACAACACCCTTAGAAATCTTATTCCAATCTTTTGCAAGTTGAGGCATACCTTCAATTGTACTATAATGAACAAAATCTAGCACATTATAAAATGAGAGTGGAACTTGAGTTGTTGTAAGTAACTTAATTGTTTCGGCATAACTACCTATGAATTCACCAACAAAATCAATAATTTCATGAGTTTGACTAGGTTGAAATATTACATTTGCAGCTGGTTTACTCTTATAATCTATAGTACGTTTCAAATCTACCAAGAATTCTGTTACATCAATACCTAATTCTGTATTTATTTTCTCAGCTTTTTCAATCCATAATTTATTGCTGTATTGCAATTTTTCATAATCAAAACTATTATCTATTTGTTTTAATAATTTTAGTGAACGAAGGTCAATATTATTATAGTCATCAAAAGCATAAATGGTTTCAAATAATTTAGTTATATATGTGTTTTTGTATACTTGATCGTCTTTAAAAATATCATCTAATCTTGATAACAAATAAATAAATGCATCATGGTGACCATAGTATAAAGCTTTAGCAACTGATTCAGCGGTTAACATCTCTTTAAGTGCTTTTTGTTTTTCAGCTTTTTTATCAGCACTATTTTCTAATGCTTCGTCCAAAGCCTCATCAAGATACCATTTAATAATATCTAAGTTTCCTACCTGAAAAATATTCTCAATGATAGCTTTGTTATTAAGTAGCTTCATTATATCAGGCTGACAATCCTTAATATTATTAAAAATAAATTTCACGCAATCTAGCTTTTTATAATTACAAGCAATCTGGAAAACATGATAATTTGAGTTCAGTAACAAAGCACCTACGTCATTTCCTAAATTCTCAAACATAAATGTTAATAAGTCTAATGAATTATCAGCCATTTCAAGAGCGTAACCACAAACTAAAGTTCTTGCATCGACCTTAATTTCATCTTTAATAAAGCTTTCAATGCAGTTAACAATACCTGCATTTTTTGTTTTATATGCTTCCCACAATATGCCACATTTTTTTTGAGATTTTTCTTTGCTATTATATATTTTTGTTTTCATGATCAAATCAGATTTATCTAATTTATTGAAATAATTTGAATTTAATATATTTTGTAGCTTATTGAGATTTTCATCTTTTATGTAATCGACAATATGATATTGCATTATTTCATTGAAAATATCACTTTCTGATATTCTGTATTTTTTATTAGCCATGAGCATCATAAAATCAATTAGTTCTGCATTACCAGATTTAAAAGCAATAGCAGCCATTGAAATAATTTCTGCATTATCAATGTATATTTTATGTTTATCTAATATTTTATAAAACCACTCTACATTTTCCTTATCAGCATTTTCTATTAAATTTTCAAGTATTGCTCCGTTCTCCCTAGTCATAAAATCTATAAGTATTTCATTTACGTCGCTATTATTCTTAGCGTCCAGATCTTTTAGAATTGCAATAATTTTATCTTTAATTTTTATTTGCCTTTCACTTGTCGGGCTAGGTCTATACTCGTTAATTTTGAAATTTGCCAATAATAACTCTAAAATTTCTTTATTTACGATATCAAAATTTATACTTAAATCGAAATCAGGATTTTCAAGCTTAGCGCTTATTTTCTTTAAATCATCAATATAATCTTTGAATTTATCTTCATCATAAATTAGTGCATATGTAAGAGCATCAGTATTTACTTCACGTCTGTATTCATCATATAATAAATTTACGTTATATTCTGGCTTTTTACCTTCTTCATAAAACATTCTGGCAAGATCCACATTGCCATCTTGATACATTCTAGCAAATAGCACATAAGGACTTAATGTTGGCCAGTATATTAAACCATCCCTATTCCAAATATCCTTCTTTGCTTTATCATCAAGCTTTTGATAGTATTCTTCAAACTTAGTTTTTTTATCAGTAGAATCTTTTTCATAGGCTGATTTTAAGTTTTTATATAAAGATTTATAATCTTCTGCATTTTTTGACATATTGGGTGACCCAGCTAAGTTCTTAATTATTACTTAATATAATATCAAAATTTTAAGAATTTGTCAAGGTTAAATAGAGATTTTCAAAGCCACACTAAGACTGTGAAATTTATGATTTTATACTAACTTTAACTAGCTTTTAAAGCTTTCACCTAAGTATACTTTACGTACTTCTGGGCTTGCGATTACTTGCTCCGGGGTTCCCTGCATAAGGATTCTGCCCTCATGAACAATGTATGCCCTATCTACGATAGACAATGTTTCACGTACATTATGGTCTGTAATTAATACGCCAATGCCATTTTCACTTAAGTAATTGATAAGACTACGAATTTCATCAACTGATACTGGGTCAACCCCTGCAAATGGCTCATCAAGCAATAAAAAGCTAGGATTGGTGGCAATTGCTCTGGCAATTTCTAAACGCCTTCTTTCACCACCAGACAAAGTGGTTGAAATTACCTGCGCTAAATGTTTAATTGAAAAGTCAGAAAGCAGTTTATCAAGCTTACGTTTACGCTCATCTGATGATTTTTCAACAATCTCAAGCACCGCCATAATATTTTCAGCAACCGTAAGACCTCTGAATATAGAGGATTCCTGGGGCAAATAGCCTATTCCGAGCTGCGCCCTTCTATACATTGGCATTTTTGTAACTTCAAGGTCACCTACTGTAATTTTGCCTTTATCACAATCAACCAGACCTGCAATCATATAAAAACATGTGGTTTTACCAGCGCCGTTAGGTCCTAAAAGACCAACCACCTCACCCCTTGAAAGATCAAAAGATACATCAGCTACTACAGTACGACTACCATAAGTTTTCGATAAATTATATGCTTTAAGCGCCATAGAAATACTATTTTTTATTAATTACGGCTCTCACTCTACCCTGATTTTTCTTAGATATCAAGCGTGCGAATTTAGTTTTCATATCATAAATAAGTTTTTCACCATACAGCACAGATTTATCCTGCTCAAGCTTTACATTGCCTTGCATTTCAAGCATTTGCTTACTCATATTATAAACAGCAAAGTCTGAGTAAGCTGTTTTATCGGCTGATACAAACTTAATATTGCCAAATGACTCAATTTTCTCAACTTTTTTATTGGTAAGCTCAGATGAGTTAGCATTATTTGCATTATAGTGTACAATCAACTTATCTGCATAAAGCTTTGTACCGTCCTGATCCACCATAACATTACCAGTGAATGTAGCTCTGTTATGCTCCTGGTCAAACTCTAAATGATCAGAATCAATACTAATAGGAGCAGATGTATCCTTACCAAACGCCTCTATACTAATACACAACAATAAAATAAAGAAAATTTTCATGAATAATACAAATTAGATTTTTTGCTATCATACTTTTAGAAAACAAAAAATCAAAGATAAAATTATCATCACGTATTATTCATTATAAAAGCATTTCATTACAGTTTAAATTTTCTTTATTTTCATCCTCTCTTAGACGTGCTTTATCTAGTTTTACAGCTTCAAGCTGGGCTTGTAAATTTTGAGCTTTTTGCACCCCCATTTTAAATACTGATATAACGGAATATTTATTATCGACTAAAAACCTTAAATTAATTGGTGCAAATGCCTTTAAAATTTCTAAATTTTCTGGTCTTATTAACCGAGTATTGTAATGATCTAAAGAATAAATCTCATCTATGTAATAAGTATTATTCACACAAAACTCTATAAAATCTATGTTGTTTATAAAATCAAACAACATAGATAAAGTAAAAATTTTCTTATTAATCATCTGCAAAATTTCGTATTTTCGATTGACTAAGTAAATCTCAACATCAGTATCTTTGTAAACTTTATATAACTCATCAAATATACCTTCATAAAAATGATTTATAATATTTTTAGGCTTGGATATATTTTGAATTATAAAATTTTTATCCATAAAATTAGCACATAATACATTCTTCGTAATTTTATGATTTTTGAATATTTGTGTCATAGAATTCTCTAATATACCTATGCAAATCTCAAAATTATCAAGCATGTCTTGCAAACTAAACCCTAACGCCTGCATATATGCCATTCCAACGCAGCCTATTTCATATACTTTGATTAGATCAAATTTCCGCTCTTTTTCATAAAAAAATTCAACTGGCACTCCTAATCTGTAAAATATTTTCCAGTTACTATCTGGATTTAAAGGACTTGTACAAAAAATCTCCTCAATATCTTCTGACGTAAAATTATTTACTGATACCCAGTTACTTACTTTTGCAAGATCAACTGCACTTAACTCTATAGCTAAACTCCTGGGACTAGGTATTGGAGATGTATCATTTAAAGATACCATACTTAAATTAATTGTAATTTTTTCTGTTAAATCGTGAGTGCTTTTTCTACGATTCCCCCTCTTCTCAGGGGTGTTTTTTAAAAACTTCGGTAGAGTATTTTGTTTTTTCATATCGCCTAAATTTCATTAAAATCAGTAAGTTAGAGGGGGGTTTTTAAACGATTAATTTATAAATGTAAAGCTTTATTAACTGGAGAATTATTTGAGTAAATATACATTATTAATTATTAAAGGAATTTTGATTGATTTGGCAAAAGCTCTTGACGAATATAAAAATTTACTTTAGTAGAGGTAAGATAGCAAAATTAATGTAGTAGATATGTACTTTGATTTAACAGGAAAAAAAGCTTTAATAACTGGCGCAACAGGCGGTATTGGCTCGGAAATTTGTAAAGCGCTTAAAGCAAATGGCGCTGAATTATTTATATCAGGCACAAGCAATGACAAACTTGCAAAGTTTGCTCAGGAGCTTGGTGGTAATGTAAAGTATGCAGCCTGCGATCTTTCAGATAGCGATGCAGCAGCTAAATTAGTTGACGACGCAGTAAACGAAATGGGCGGTATCGACATTTTGGTATGTAATGCAGGCGTAACTGAAGATGGCTTAGCTATGCGCATGTCACTTGAGTCATTTGAGAAAGTTATTAAAGTTAATTTATTTTCAGCGTTTGCTATGAATAAAACCGCTGTAAAATACATGATGAAATCAAAATACGGTAGAATTATAAATATAGCTTCAGTTGTTGCTGCTTCAGGTAATCCTGGTCAAGCTAACTACGTTGCATCTAAAGCTGGTTTAATCGGTATGACAAAATCACTAGCGCAGGAAGTTGCTTCACGTAACATTACTGTTAATGCGGTTGCACCAGGCTTTATTGTCACAAAAATGACAGATGCTTTATCTGAAGATCAAAAAACAAAATTATTAACAAAGATTCCCGCTGGTTTCCTTGGGGAACCTAAGGATATTGCAGCGTCAGTATTATATTTAGCAAGTACTGAAGCGCGATATGTTAACGGCCATACTCTCCATGTGAATGGCGGAATGCTAATGGTTTAATTTTAATTTCAATTTTAAAAAGGTTTTTATAATGTCAGACATCAAAGAAAGAGTTCGTAAGATTGTTGCTGAGCACCTCGGTGTTGAAGAGTCAAAAGTAACTGAAAATGCTTCTTTTACAGATGATTTAGGTGCAGACAGCCTTGATCTCGTTGAGCTTGTAATGGCTTTTGAAGACGAATTCAAAGTAGAAATTCCAGACGAAGTTTCTGAGAAAATCGTAAGATTCTCTGATGCTGTTAAATTCATTGAAGAAAACGCGAAGTAGTTTGAGTTATGAGAAGGGTCGTAGTTACTGGTATAGGAATGGTATCTCCGCATGGCATGGGCGCTGAGCATACATGGCAATGCATTAAAGATGGCAAATCCGGTTTAAAACATATCACAAAATTCAATACAGAAGATCTTCCTGTAAAAATTGCAGGAACAATCCCTGGTAAAGATGTGGCTGGTGGCTTCGACCCCGAACAATTTATGTCTTCAAAAGACATTCGTAAACTTGATGAATTCATCATTTACGGAATGGCTGCTGCTGTTGAAGCTGTAGAAGACTCAGGCTGGAAGCCTGAAGCTGAAGAAGACCGTGAAATGACAGGTGTTATGATCGGATCTGGTATCGGCGGACTTGGTACTATTGAGGAAAACTCAATTATCCTTAAAGAACAAGGCATTAGAAGAATTTCTCCATTCTTCATTCCTGCAAGTTTAATTAACTTGGTATCAGGGAATGTTTCAATTAAATATGGCTTTAGAGGGCCTAACCACGCAGTTGTTACTGCTTGTGCAACTGGCGCTCATGCTATTGGTGATGCAACTCGTCTTATCCAAAGAGGTGATGCTAACGTAATGGTAGCTGGCGGAACAGAAGGCGCAGTATGCAGAATTGGCTTAGCTGGTTTTGCTGCAATGAAGGCATTATCTTCTAATTTCAATGACACACCTGAAAAAGCTTCTCGTCCGTGGGACAAAGACCGTGATGGTTTCGTAATGGGTGAAGGCGCTGGTGTTGTGGTATTAGAAGAATACGAACATGCTAAAAAGCGTGGCGCTAAAATATATGGCGAAATTATCGGTTATGGTTTATCTGGTGATGGATATCATATTACCGCTCCACATCCAGAAGGAATGGGCGGATACAGAGCTATGCAAATGGCATTCAAAGATGCGAAAATAAACGTTGATCAAATTGACTACGTTAACGCTCACGGTACATCAACACCACTTGGTGATGAAATTGAACTTGGCGCAGTAAAAAGACTGTTTGGTGACCATGCATACAAACTTAGTATGTCATCTACAAAATCATCTATAGGGCATTTATTAGGCGCTGCTGGTAGCGTAGAAGCTATATTCTGCTTACTTGCAATGCGCGATCAGATTGCTCCACCAACACTAAATCTTGATAACCCATCAGAAGGTTGCGATATTGATTTAGTTCCTCATAAAGCTAAAGAGAAAAAGATTGATTATGCGATCTCTAACTCATTTGGTTTTGGTGGCACAAACGCATCACTAATCATGAAAAAGATATAGTTGCAACTTTCTAATTTATACAATGCACTCTATCGTATTTCTATAAATGAAAAACCCCTTGGTATGCTTGCAAGAAAAATGGTGTATTCTATGGCAATTGATATAAGCGTTGTTAGTCATCATTGCAAAATACATTGAAGCATGTAATCAATAAGATATAATTCTAAATGGATTACAGCCATGTCAATGTTAGCAAAAGGAAATTTTTGTATGGCAACCCATTCTTACTGTAAATTTTCAATTCGCATCATCTTCCTAGATTGCCATAAAATACTACGTATTTTTCGCAATGACGACAGATACTTAGGCTAGGTCACGAGAGGTATGACATACCTTTTTTGAAGCAATCCGCAAATGGCTTAAGTGCAGAATAGATTCCCACGAGGCTCTGCACAGCAATCAAAAAAATTGTATCACTAAATACATAAGTAAACTTAATAGAATGCATGCGCTAAATAATATGCCTAGCCCTGCTCCATGCCACTGACGTGAGATTTACTCTTTGCTTCCAAGGCCCTAAACTGGAAATTTGGTACTACCGCATCAATTTCAGGCTCAAGCTCATGTCTTATTGTTTCCCAAAAATCATCTGTTATACCTTGCCTAAGAATATTTAGATTAACCAAATTTCCACGGTTATATCTCTCAATAATAAGCTCCCTGACCTCTGAGGCTATAACTTCACCAAGACGACTAATGATATACTCAAAAGAATTTCTATGACCGTTTAAAACAGCTTCTAGTATATCTTCTGGGGATATTCTAACTGGCACATTGCACATCTTTGCAAGCTGTGTAAATAAGGCTACATGCCCATTGATTAATGGTAGCTTTAAAACTCTTTGATCATCCTTTAGAAGGATTTCTCTAATTACCTTAACATCGATGATCTTCATACAATTATTTATTAGCTTAAGCTGACCAACCTTGCATAACCCTGTAAAATACTCTTCAATTGCTTTATCTATTTTAGATTTAAATTTAGGATTATTTTGAAACTCATGAAACACATTTGTAAGCAATGTTCTGTTAGATTTTATTACAATTTCTACAAATTTAATGGTTTCTTCATTGACTTTATCGTATAAAAATTTATGGGTAAAACCATTAACCATAAGCTTAGGATCAACTACACAATTGTTATTGTCTATTTGGTCAGTTAGTATAGAAACAATAAAATTGGAAAACCTGTCTTCTAGTAATTCAAGAATATTTAGCAATGTTTTATCTTCTAATTTACGAGCTTTTTTGATAATTTTCGGAAATCTATAAGGGTGATCCTTTGCAAATTCTATGATGTCTTTATCTACAAACTTGTCAGCTTTAGCAATGAATTTCAATACTTTAGCTTCAAGTTCCTTTAACTCTTCTTGTGAAAGTTGTTTAGAAGCTTTAATAGGGGCATCAATTTTAACAACCGCCCCATTTACCATTTTCATCAGCTCTGCATCTTGCTCTAAAAAAACTTTAATGTCAGCTAGTCTGTTATTTGTTAAAGAAGCTTCATATATAAGTTCTTTTGTACCTAAACTAGCATTATCAACAAATGATTTAGCAGCTTTCACCCCTGCGATTTTTAAACATTCTAATATCTTTTCTACTTTATTATCTGGGTCAGCGAGAAAATAGCTCATCGCAAGATCTATATCACCATTTTTAAGAAAATTAGTGTATTCACTTTCATGAGGATTACCAAGCGATAGTTTTTCTTTAACATTTGTATTACTTGGCGGTATATAATCCTCCTGTATAACAATAGGGTTTTCTATGATACTTACAGGTTCATGACCATTTTTTTCAATAAACTTTTGGGCAAATTCTTCATCACAATCTATTATAAGGCTTTTAAATTCCAACATACCCGCAGGAATTGCATCAAATATTTCTTGTTTACTTTGATCAGTAAGTCCTAAAAATATTGCTAAGGCTTCATCAACATTGCCCTTATCTAAACATTCTAAAATTTTACCCTTCATAGTATATCACCCTATAAATAATTTCTTTATATTTTAGATCTTTATAAAAACAATGCAATAATAAGTATTATGAAGTTTAATGGTTTGCAATTGTCCTAATCCATAACTTACTTCTAAGTTTTTCGGAGTGCAAACTAAGCGGCTGCAGTATATAGGTTTTATCAATATCTTTTGGGGTTAAATATATGGACTTATTATTTACTATGTTATCATTCAAAAAATCTTTACTCAGTTTATTAGCATTAGCAAAACCTAAGTTATTCGAGTTTTCAGCTGCAACTTCAGGCTTTAGTAAGTAGTCTAAAAATTCATAAGCCTCATTAACATTCTTAGCATTTTCAGGAATGGCAAAACTATCTATCCAAAGCTGGGTTCCCTCTTCAGGTATTACGTAAGCTATTTCAAATGGTTTATTAAGCTCGGCTGCCCTGTATTTTGCCTGCATAATATCGCCAGAAAAACCTATTACTGCACATACTTCGCCATTCACTAAAGCATCAATATACCGTGATGAATGAAACTGCTTAACATGTGGTCTAATAGCAGAAAGTACTGACCCAACTTGCTCAAGATCTTCAGGTTTTTCTGAATTAGGATTAAGCCCTAAATAAACATATATCATTGGCAGAATTTCATTTGGGGCATCCATCATCATAACGCCACATTTTTCAAGCTGCTTAATATTGTTTTTATTGAAGAAATACTTAAGGCTATTAAGGTCTTTGCCAGGCATTATTTTTTGAATGGCTTCTTTATTATATCCAATACCCACGGTTCCCCACATCCATGGTACGCCATATTCATCAACCCCGCCTTCTTTCATTTTATCCATGATTAGTGGATCCAGGTTTTTATAGTTTTTAAGTTTTGATTTATCAATTTTCTGATAAAGACCAAGATTTTTCTGACGTTTTAAAAATGGAAATGCAGATGGCACTACAATATCATAGCCAATTTTACCAACATACAGCCTTGCATCAAGTGCATGGTCGCTATCATAAACATCATATTTAACGTTAATATCAGTAGCTTTTTCGAAGTTCTTTATTGTATCCTCAGATATAAAATTAGACCAATTATATATTTTCAGCTCCCTTGCTTCTGCGTTTAAAGCTAACAAACTTATAAAACTTGCAAACAGATATTTTCTAATCAATTTTAACTACCTTATATATTACATTTAGATACAAAATATAGTACGTTGACTAAGTAGTTGCAAGTAGTAAAGTTACTGCGAAAAATGCGTTGGCGTTTATTCGCTTAAAAATGGCTGAATTATAAAACGCTCACCCATTTTTAATCTCATATCAGCCCCGAAAATTAAATGGATTGCCACAAAATGCTGCGCATTTTTCGCAATGACCTACACTCCAATGCTTATAATAATATTTCAATCTAAATAATTTTCTTTAGCCTGACAGGAATGGTGAGCGCAGCGTAGTAAAATCTACATGAAGGGCGACGCATAATCAGATAAAAAGACTAAGCTATTGAGATGTCCAGCAGCCGTCTAAAATGAAGTTAGACCCGCTTATATTATTTGCGAAATTTGTACACAAATGCACAGCCATTGCCCCTATATCTTCTGGGTTTGTAAATGTCTTTGATGGCTGTTTTTCACTTAGTAACTTTACTTTAGCATCTTCGTTACTTATTTTGTCTTTTTCCGCTATTGCATCTATTTGCTTTTGTACTAATGGCGTTAGCACCCAACCTGGGCATATTGCATTACAAGTAACGCCTGTACTTGCTGCTTCTAAAGCTATAGTTTTTGTAAGACCAATAATACCATGTTTTGCAGATACATATGCAGACTTATTTGCAGACGCAACAACCCCATGAACAGAAGCAACGTTAATAATTCTGCCCCATTTTTTTGCCTTCATTTTGCCTATAGTATGCTTTATTAAATGGAAGCTTGAAGAAAGGTTGATTGCAATTATAGCATCCCATTTTTCATCTGGGAAGTCTTCCACCATAGCTACATGCTGAATTCCTGCATTATTTACTAAAATATCGATTTCACCTAAGTTACTTTCGATAAATTTAACCATATCAAGGATTTGGTCTTTTTTGCTAAGGTCAGCACCATGAAATAACGGAGTATAGGCATAATCTTTTGTAAATTCAGCTTTTAGCTTTTCTACATCTTGTTCACTTGCAATGCCGTTTAAAACTACTTTAACCTTTTGAGCAGCTAATGACTTAGCTATAGCAAGACCAATACCGCTTGTAGAACCTGTAATCAGTGCAATTTTCCCTTCCATAAACACCCCTTATATAGCAAATGTCATAACCAAATGGTATAGCGCCATAGCACCCATACCAAAATTCTCAACAATACTTACCACGCTTAATGGTACGTTTAATATATTTCCAAGGCATGCACACTTGATTTTTCTGCCTGATTTTATAGATAAAATCACTCCCACCCCACTTATCTCCATCAGAATAAAGGTAAGGATATTAGTAAGGACTATGTTACTAGATTCAAGGTATGAAATACCTAGAAAAAGCTCTAAAAATGGGTACACATAACCGTACACTCTACTTTTTTTGGCTATAATGTCGTATTTTGAAAAGCCTTCTACAAATCCATCTAAGTCAAAGAATTTAAAGAGCGAAAAGAATATAAAAAAGTAACCCATAAAAAGATAACTTACAGCGGAAGTTTCTTTAGGAATGAAAGATAAAAGCAAACAATAAAGAACTATAATTATTAGAGGTTTATAATCTTTCCAGAAAGATGTCTTAGTCTCAAGATGATCCATACTTTATACCACATAAGGCTTAATATATTAATATACTAAGCTTTATGTTAATTTATGTCAAAGTTAAAGATTTATTTCATAACCCAAAACATTTACATGAGGCTGCTCAACTATATCTCGGTAATGCATGTTTAAGTGGTCAAATATAATAGCCTGAACATCGCAACTTAGTATATTAAATTCAGATTCTTTGCATCCAATATTCCTAAATGCCAGATAATAATCTGCATATTCTTTATGAGCTTCTTCAAATTCCTCAAAAGTAATACTTTTCCCTTTAATGTTTGACTGCATTTCAATTAAATCATGATATTTAGCTAACATATATTTTGTATTATCTACAGATAGATCATGATCAAAAAAGCCCTTTAAAATACTCGAAATGTCGCAGGTAAATTCTTTAGAAAAATCTAAGTAAACTTCATAAAATTCACGATGTTTATCAGTAAATAAGTCTTGCTCAATAGATGAATATATTTTAGGTGAAAGCAAATGCGCATTTTCTAAAACAAACTTCATAGTAGCAAAATTTTTCATTATAAATGGCATCTCACTTATGGTCATATAGCCAGGAGAGTCTATTTCATATTTAGAAGCTGACTTCAAAAATTGCTTTTTAAAATCATCTGCATTGTCAAATTGTTCAAAAATTTTCCATATTAATTGATAAGTTTCAATACTAATATCCAAAGGAAACTCTGTCGCGTAAAGTATAGCACTTTTTGGAACTTCCCTATTAGTTACATTATTCAGATACTCACAAATTTCAAGCTGATTATTACCCAAGGCATCACCATATGCACAGCATAGATTATGTATAAAATTATGATCAGAATGCAAAGCGCTGTTATTCATAATAAATTCTATTACATCTAAAAACCCATTTGTGCATGCGTATTTCATTATTTCCCCTGCATGTCTAGCATCAAGAAGCAATTGCACGACATCTAAACGACTATTTCCTGCCGCAGATTTAAGGATTTCTAATTGTGATGTATCATCTAGCTCATTAAAATGATTTTTAGCAGCTTCATTATCCCCAGCTTCCCATAGGTTCCAGAATTGTTGGCTCATAAAAATATCCTATATACAAATTAACTATTATCTTACATACAGGATATTTTTTATACTTCAAGTTTAAACTACTTAAACACTACCTCGCCTTTTTCAACATCAGCCGTAATCGATGATCCTGACTGAACATTACCCGATAATATCTCTATAGCCAGTTTATCCTGCAAATGTTTTTGGATCACTCTTTTAAGCGGCCTTGCGCCATAAACGGGGTCGTATCCTTCTTCAGCTAAAAAGTCCACGCATTTATCTGTGAGTTCTAGCTTAATTTCCTGCTCTAACAAATACTGTTTTAGCCTTAGAACCTGAACTTTCACAATATCATTCATATGATTTCGAGCAAGTCTATGGAATAGTACAATCTCATCAATTCTATTAATAAACTCAGGTCTGAAAGAAGCTCCCACTCTTTCCATAATCTTATCACGGACTTTGTCGGTAGTTTCATTGTCTTTTAAAGCCACCAGTAAGTCTGACCCAATATTTGAGGTCATAACTATAATAGTGTTACAGAAATTAACAACCCTGCCCTGACTGTCTGTAAGCCTTCCTTCATCTAGTAATTGTAGAAGCAAGTTAAATACGTCTGGGTGTGCTTTTTCAACTTCGTCAAACAGAATAACCTGATATGGCCTACGTCTTACAGCTTCTGTTAAGAACCCACCTTGTTCGTATCCCACATATCCAGGAGGTGCGCCAATAAGTCTTGCAACTGCATGTTTTTCCATATATTCAGACATATCAATACGAAGCAGCGCCTGCTTATCGTCAAATAAGAATTCTGCTAAAGCCTTTGTAAGCTCTGTTTTACCCACGCCTGTTGGCCCTAAAAACATAAATGTTCCCATTGGCTTGTTTTGGTCGCTTACCCCAGCTCGAGCCCTCCTTACAGCATTACTTACTGCAATTACAGCATCTTTTTGGCCAATAACGTTTTTATTTAGAATATCTTCCATTTTTAGCAGCTTTTCACGCTCACCCGTCATTAGTTTATCAACAGGAATGCCTGTAGCACGCGATACCACAACTGCAATATCAGCTTCTGTCACAGCTTCTTTTGCCATTTTTGACTGATTGCCAGATTCAAATTCAGCTATTTTCTTTTGCAGGTCAGGGATTAAGCCATAAGTGATTTCACCTGCTTTAGCAAGATCACCCTTACGCTGAGCAACCTCTAAATCTGCTTTTGCTTTATCTAAATTTTCTTTAAGCCTTTGAAGTTCAGTCATTTTTGCTTTTTCAGCCTGCCATTTTGATGTCATATCTTGCGCTTCTGATTCAAGCTTTGCTAAATCTTCCTGAAGTACAATAAGCCTATCTTGAGATGCTTTGTCTGTCTCTTTTTTAAGGGCTTCAGCCTCAATTTTCATTTGGATAATTTTACGATCAAGCTCATCTAATTTCTCTGGCTTGCTGTCAATTTCCATTTTGAGCTTACTTGCAGCTTCGTCAAGTAAATCTATCGCTTTGTCTGGCAAGAAACGGTCTGATATATAGCGGTTTGAGAGCGTTGCTGCTGCAACAATAGCATTGTCAAGAATCCTAACAGCATGATGAAGCTCATATTTTTCCTTTAAACCTCTTAAAATTGATATTGTATCTACTACACTTGGTTCAGAAACATACACAGTTTGGAAACGACGTGCGAGCGCTGCATCTTTTTCTATATATTTTCTGTATTCATCTAAAGTTGTTGCACCTATACAGTGAAGTTCTCCACGTGCTAGCGCAGGTTTTAGCAGGTTTGAAGCGTCCATTGACCCTTCAGCAGCCCCTGCTCCTACAAGCGTATGAAGCTCATCGATGAATAAAACTACATCACCTTCACTATCGGCTATCTCTTTAAGCACTGCCTTAAGCCTTTCTTCAAACTCACCACGGAATTTAGCTCCTGCTACCAAGGCACCCAAATCCAGGGAAATAACCTTTTTGCCTTTAAGATTTTCTGGTACATCCCCATTTACAATCCTTTGAGCCAGCCCTTCAACGATTGCTGTTTTACCAACCCCAGGCTCACCTATTAAAACCGGATTATTTTTAGTACGGCGAGATAAAACCTGAATAGTACGCCTGATTTCTTCGTCACGGCCAATCACTGGATCTAGTTTATTTTTTCTAGCTTTTTCAGTAACATCTGTGGCATATTTCTTAAGCGCCTGATACTGGCTTTCGCTAGACTGGGAATCTGCGGTTCTACCCGCCCTCATGCTTTCAACAACTGTCTCAAGCTTTGCTTTAGATACATTTGCCTTTCTGAAAACTTCAGCTAAAGATGGGCTCTCAAGCATTACCTGCAGTATTCTTTCTGTAGTAATAAACTTATCACCCTTCTTTTTGGCTAAAGCTTCACTATCAGCTATAAGTTTGGCAAACTCCTGCCCCATGTAAACCTGAACATTTGCACCTTCCACTACGGTAAGTTTACTCATTTCATCAAGGCAAAGTTTGCTTAATGTTCTAAAATCCCCACCGCAAGATGCTATGATATCTTCAATAAAACCTTCACCATCTGTTATCATTTCATTGAGCAAATGAACAGGCATTAATTGCTGATGCTTTGATGCCAAGGCATTCGCATGTGCGCTTTGAACAAGCCCTGCTGCTTTTGTTGTAAATTTATCTAAGTTCATAAATCACCCCTTTTTTCTACTTAATGTAGTTATGGGTATGGTTTTTATGAATTCAAGAGGAATAGTTTATTGTTTATATTCATGTATATCATTTTAGCAGCTCTAAAAATTCGGATGATAATATATATTTTCTATTTTTTTTAGAAGACCCCACTATTTCTAAAAAGCCACTTTGTACCCAATCTAGACATATTTTAGAACTTGTCCTAGGTTTAAAACCAAATAAATCACCTATTTGTGAACTGCTAATTGCCTCATATTCCTGAAACAGGCTTAGTACTTTTCTCTGTCTTGGGTCTAATTTTTTCAATAAGCGACTGTGATCGGGCAAATCCTGTATCTTGGATTCTTGCATATATTTAAGAACCTTCTTAAACGATATTTCCATACCTTCTATAAAATATTCTACCCATTTAGTAATATCTGATTCTGCCCTACCAAAATAGTAATTATGCGACTCACCTATGCTAATAGCTTCATAATATGCCCCTAAATTTCTTGCATAGTATTCCTCTAATGAATATAACCCTTTTAAGTCATAACCCCCAAGATGAAGTATTAAGGTAGTGAGCAATCTAGCCGTTCTTCCATTGCCATCGTAATAAGGATGTATAGTTGCAAACTGATAATGTGAAATTGCAGCAATTATTGGGCAAGGCAAATCACTGGTATTAATCCATTCTACAAGATCCTTCATTAATGTAGGTACATCATTTGCTTCTGGGGGCATATATATAATAGATTTAGTCCTTCCATCACGAATAACATTTTGACCATCCCTATATTCTGTAGGGGAAATTTTAGTTTTCCCGTTCGACATCACTAAACTATGGAGAGTCTTTATGAGTTTTTCAGTAATCCTTGTATTGGATGCAGCATATTTCTCTACTTGGTTAAGCGCAGCATAATAGCCTAAAACTTCATTTTCTTCTCTTTCTCTTCCAGGAAAATGACCATCAAATTTAATAACTGTCTCAATTTGTGCCGGTTCTAATTGATTACCCTCTATCATTGTAGAAAAATGAGTAGTGTATATTTTGGCTGTTTCCCGCAATGTTGTAAGCACTGTAGGGGTAAGTGGCAAGTGTATTATTTTCTCTTTAACTGACTCAATATTTAGTAATAGATTCAGTATCTTAGGAGTTAGTTTAAAATTTGGATTAAAATTTATCGGCATAATAACAGCAATTTATCGGCATTAACATATATTTTATTATGCCGATAAATTGCTGATAAGTCAATTGCATAAAGTCTTCTACCAATCCAGTTTGTCAGAACATTGGGAATTATTAGATTTTATTCCTTCTAATATACTTTCTCTCATCATAGTAATAGAAACTAAATATAATGTTTCCTGAATAGCATTATAGTCTTCCTCAGAAATAATAACCGCCTTATTTCTTTTTCCTGTTATTTTAACTGGCTGATGAGATTCTGAAACACTATCAATAAGCCTATAGAGCTTTTCTCTTGCTCTACTGACAGAAATAACATTCATAACTATACCTATTTAAATTATGCACCTATCAATCGTACCATATAACGTACGCATTGCCAATTATACCCATAAATACCTAAATTAGTAAGTTTTTAATTTTCTTAAAACGGCAGGATTATACATAACTAATCGCAAAATAAATCACTGATTTCAATAGAAAATTTAACACTTTTTAACTAAAAACTTCTAGAAATTATTAATAAATCTGTCTACTGTATTATTTAATATTATATAACCTGTTCACTAAGGTAAAATATTGCATGAAATGTCCATTTTGCGGCGCTAAAGACACTCAGGTTAAAGACTCCAGAAGCACTGATGATGACACAGGCATCCGAAGAAGACGAGAATGCGCCAAATGCAAAACCCGATTTAGTACAATCGAAAAAATTATCATAAAGAATATTTACGTAGTTAAAAAAAATGGGGAATCACGCCCATTTGACCGTGAAAAAATCAACAGATCCATCAATATTGCCTTTAGAAAAAGGCACTTTCCGCCAGAGCGCTTAGAAAATATTGTAAATCAAATAATCTCTAAAATTGAGTCTTTGGGTACCAATGAAGTACCTAGTAAAACAATAGGCGACATAGTGCTAAACGTACTTAGTGAAATAGACCCTGTAGCATATGTTAGGTTTGCATCGGTTTATAAAGAATTTTCTGAAATACAAGACTTTGAAAAATTCCTGCATAAAATTAACACTAGTAAATAAGGAGAATATATATGCTTGCAAGTAATAAAAAAGACACATCATCACCGAAAATTGACCAAAACACTCCTTTGAGTTTAGAAAAGCTAAAACAAGACGCAAATAATTTCACTTCTATGTTAAATCAAACATTGATAAAGGAATTTTTTACTCAACAGAAACAGGAAGACCTTTTTTTATTAGTGCGGTGTTATCATGAAAAACTCGATCAAATAAACAGAAAAAGTGTTATTGATCTTATAGAACAAGAAAATTTAGATCAGTTTGTACAAAAGTTTGCTGTAGATTTATGCAAACAAAGCCTTTTGAATGTCAAAGATCAGAAAATTACCAAAGAAACTATAAATGCATTCATGAAGAACATTACAGATACTCTTCATAAACACAAACAAGAAAGATTAGTGACCGAACATCCTACTGACTGCAATAAAAAAACATACACAAATATTAGAAACGCCCAGTTTTACTTAGAGATGGTTCTTTTTGATTTAAAATCTAAAATTTTAGATACAGGTTTTGAACCATCTGATAGAGAATATGCTGTCATACGCCAAAATATTATCATTATTCTTGATAACCTTAAAAAGGATCCAAGTTTATATCACAACAAAGAAGAGGTGCAAAAATATATAAACACCCTTAACTATCACTTACGTAATTTTTCAGGAAAAAACGATTATAAAATTGCTGAAGTTATCGACATGCTAAGCAAAGCTATTGATACTATTGAAAATTTAAAAATCGAATGCTTAATACCTGTTGAAAATCAAAAAAGATCACCTGATATCGAATCACACAGAATGATGGAATTTTTGAAGGAAGATGGGTACAATTCACAAGTACTTTTTGAAGCCATTAAGACTAATGTCGCAAATTTTATAAAAGCCAATAGTAAAGGGCTAAAATCTTCCGAGATATTAAAAAATTTAAATACTTTATCTCATACTATGTTTATAAAAACAGGTACTTGGGCGGGCGATTCTGCAGGAAAACCAAGAGTAACTGGTGATACTATACATAAAAGTTATATTGAAAATGTTGAAAACGTTATAAAAAATGTCATTAATGTTATTGAAAATGGCTTCAATGATGTTCCATCTTCTATTTATATGCCAGGATTACGCAATTTATTAGATGAAAGAATTAAAAATACTCAGGATCCTGTTGACAAAGCAACTCTTAATAAAATTAAAACAATAGTTAGGAATATAGTAACTTCCTTAGAAGGTATTCAAACTGCATCACAAAAAAATACCTCTATGCACCTTAGTAAACATAAACTTTTGCAAAAATTTGATGTTTTGTGGAGCAGTGATACTTATCTTCAGGTACTTGATAAATATGAAGATATAGCATCAGCACTTTTACGTACACAATCATGGATATCTAACAATTTCCATGTAAATATTTATGAAAGAACAGACGCACAGGTAAATCAGGATGCCGTAAATGATTTATTCAAAACTTTCAAGAAAAAGACAAAATCACCTCTTTTAAATATATTAAAAGATAAGGAATTTTCTGATCTTACTGAAGATGAAAAATTTACTCTACTAAATAACATAATGGATTTAAATTCCAAAGAAGGTCAAAGAATAATAAGTTTACTTAATAATGAGTTTCATGAAATATTAGAACATTTAAACCTAGACCAAACGCATCCAGATTACTCTTCTACAGTTATAACAGAGCTTAAACGCAATAGAGTTGTGGCTAATGGCGGTTACGTTGAACATTTAATAAATGATGGGCAAAATATTTATACAGAATATAATTCTATCTATAAATCAATGATTGCTGACACTGAAAAGCCAAGCGATGTTCTTAGCAAAATGTTACTGATGCGCATTTGCTCTAATAATCCAAAAGAACCCCCGAAAGCACATATTATTCCTCTTACTGAAAACATGGAGTTTTTCCAAACAATTAAAAAGACCCCAAAACCTCCTAGAAAAGGTAAAGAAGAAAATAAGCCAGGTCTAGTACATAAACTTTATACCTGTGACTCATACATGCAAATGCTAGCGATGATGGGCTTTAAAATGACTAAAATGACAGCTCAAAGTGATACACCAAGGCATAATGGAGTAATTGGGGCATTACATGGCATTGATTATGCTATTGAAAAGCTCAAGCAAGTTGCGTGCCACCCTGATGTTATGGCATGTATCGCAAAAAATTCCAAATTTGCAATTTCTACTACAAAAGATATCAAAGATTATAAAAGCCTTGAAACTCCGAGATCTTATCCAAAAACTGTTGAAATCAGCATTAAAAACGGTAAGGGTCACAATATAATGCGCAATGGCGGAACTGCCTTAAATTATACCGTCCAGGGTCACAATCATACATACGCAAATCAAGCATATCAGTATATGTGGAACGTAATATCTACATGGAATAATAATTTATATCCCGATACTAAATATAAAGATTTAGTACAAACTAATGAGGAAATAAAAAAAGTATATAAAATTGCCAAAAAATTTCCTAATGCTTCATCGGAAGCACACAGGTATAGATTTTTTGATAATAAACAGGATGATAATTTTATTGAAAAAGCATTAAAGCGCAATCTTAACCCTTTAATTGGTGAAGCTAAGATAAACTTGCCAGATACTTTAAAGTTTCAGGCAGCCTTTAATAAAGCAGCGCGTGGGGAAAAAAATGAAAAAGGCGACCAGTCTAGTGAGCATCCTGTTTTATTTACAAAAGATGAAGCCAAAAAACTCCAAAATCTTGATAATATTTTAATTAAAACTTTGTTTACAAGTACTCGTGCAATTTCTGCAGATCTTAAAACTCGTCATAGCGGACTTTATGATAACCTAACAGGTTCCGCAGTTATGCAAACTATAAGAGATGTTTTTGAGTGTGAAATTTCAGAAATTCCAGAAAGTAAGTTAAAACAGGTTTTTATACTTAATACTGGCTTATTTGGTGCTTTATGGCGCATCACAATTGGTTTTTACGAAGTTGATTTAGAAGGCTTCCTGAAGTTTTTCCCAAAACAAATACGCGAGAAAGCATTTAAAGAATCTCAATGCATGCATACTATAAAGCAATATACAGAAAACAACTATGATATTAAGTATGACAAAAATAAATTTAAAGCCATAAAACAAGGTGAAGAAATTGAAATAAATATTACCCCTTATGACATTATTGCTTATGAAATTATGAAAGCCGAGCAAAAATCAAAAGACCTAAATGATCTTAAGTATATTTTAAAATCTGTTTTCGGCGACAGGTTTAAAGATGATAGTTTACTTTCATTTATGTCAGAAAAGGAGCAAAAATTTTACGCTGAAAAACTTCCAATTAATAAAGCTATCCGAAAGATCTACGGATATATTAACAGAAAACATTTCAAAGGAATTGACGATAGCGAATTATTCCCTAGCGACTGGATAGATGAAAATGGTAAAAATGCTGATAAACTTACTAATCTGATGATGAGTCTGCTTGATGGATTAGACAGAGCTGACAACTTACATGCTACTCACTTATGCGCTCACGGTGGAAGTCTGGAGAGGACGCGAGTAGGACTCTGTTTAGAAATATATCAGGATATTGCTCACAAACTTACCGAAACAGTTTCTCAGGGCTATGCTGTAGGATTTTAATATTAGAATTGTTCTTAAATTGCTAAGATAGGTATGTTAAAAATATAATTTTAATATACCTATTTTGCCTTACAATGTCTTAGTTAAAATTTTTTAAAATTTGCACATCTCATATTTACTAATTTAACTAATAAGCAAGTTATTTTGTTGCTAAATAAAATATTTTAAATTAATTTTTCATTTTTTGATTTACAGTTTATACTAAAGGTATATAAAGCTGTTTACCTAAAATCATATATTTCGCATGTCACTTGTAAGGTATGTAAATGTCAAAATCGTCTGAAAAAAATCAATCTCAAAATTTAAATGATTTTCCCATAGATTCATTAACAATTTGTAAAACTTATATAATTAACAACGATTTAAAAAGTTTAAAAAAACAATATAAAAAGCTTTCCTCCAATAAAAAAAGGCTATTACTTGAAGAGAATGATTTTGAATTACTACATTTAGCCATTCTTAACAATCGCACAGAATGTACTCAATGGATTCTAAAAAAAGCAAAAAATAAAAATATATTTGAAGAAATGCTCTATTCAAGGAAGTTTTGCCTATTTTTCAATGCTTGCAAACAGCAAAATAGCGAATTTGCCAGTATATGGGTTAATCATGCTAAAGAACATCAAATCCATCAGGTTGTTTTGGAAGATTATATACTACAAGCACTAAAGTATGCATGTGAACATAATCACATAGAAATTACCAAATATTTACTTAATGAACTATCTCAAACCAAAGCCAACAAACAGGTAATTACTCAAGCTTTAAGTGAAATGCATGAAACAGCTTTTTTTAAAAATTTTGACCAAATTACGAAATTATTAGATGACTTTTGCAAAACGCTAAATTTTACAATCCCCACAAATCATTATATTTTAGGATTAATAGAGGCGTTTTTTGATGCCTGTGAAGTAGGTCAGCTTGAAATGGCGACTGATATTTTAGATAAAGCACAGTCTCTTGGTTTTTCTCCTAATATATTTATAGAATTCAAAGATTTTGAACTGTATCGCCAAGCTGAAAATAATCAAAACTTATGTCTACAAAAATGGATAATTGAATTAGCCAACAAAAATAATTGTACTAAATTTTTTGATGTTATTGAAAAAACTATAGCAAAATCTTGGTACAATGCTATTCAAAAAAATGATTTTGATATGGCTGAAAAATATTTATTATATTGTTTAGAAATAAAATTAGATATTAAAAAAATATTATCTTTTGATAATTATAAATATTTCTACAAACTCTGCGATAATGGGACTACACAGTCATTAGATTATATTTTTAAACTTTATAAATTTTGCGACATTAGTACAACTTTTATCATAGCAATCAAAAATTTTAAGAGCTTTGTATCAACTTTTAGATTTAAAAGATTTGATTTGATGGATAAAATATTCGACATAGCTTCTATAGAAATGCTTGAAAGAACATTACTATGCTCACAAAATGCATATGTTGTACAACAAGCATGTTTTACAACCGATATTAATCTTATTAAAAAAATTTTTGAATATGTTGAAAACGTAAAAGTTACGGAAAAGATATTTGAAAATGTCAGTCATAATCCACTTCACATCACAATAGAGGCTGGTAATCATGATAATTTTCAATATGTTCTTAACAAGGCCATTAGTTATAATGCTGATTTAAAGAGCATACTTCAATATGATAATGCTAATATCATCAAAAATGCTATAAGAAAACAAAATACAGAAATAGCACGAAATTTATGTAAACTTGCGGAAGAGCTAGGTATTAATAATGCTCAAATTTTTGATTTTGAAACACTTAAAACAGGATTAATAAATGAAAGTAAAAAAGGTAACTTAGATAATGTTAAATGGCTTTATTCAAAAGCTAAAGCCCTAAATTTACATAAAGCTGTTTTAGAAGCAGATGACCTTGATATATACATTAAAGCCTGCTCACACAATAACTTACATGTTGCAGAGTGGCTCACAAAACGCATTGCGAAATATGAAATTGATAAAAGCCTGATACTTAAAAACTCCAAAATTGGCTTTTTTGAAGATGCTTGCAGAGACGGAAATATCGGTATAATTACATTATATTTAAATGAATTTGCGTATGTACCATTGATACAAGAAATCTGGGCAAAGTATAATAATAGCACTTTAAATTTATGGGTAAATAAGGCACTGGATTTTGAAGCAGCTAATGGTATCAACGCCTCTCTTATATATGAAAGTTTTTATAAAATGCCTACAACCATTACATTTGCTGAAAGTAAAATCAAGAAGTTTCCTAAAAGTCTGGCATTACTTGCTTCACAGTCAAAACTTGCCCCTACTTATAAACAATTCAAACAAATGTTTAAAGATTGTACACAAAACCCCTTATTTTCAGATATTAAAAAAACTGAGTATACTTACATGCAATATCCTAATGAAATTAGAACAGAAATAGGAAAATTCATAGGAGTCGATATGAGTGAAGCCATAACTTGGAGAGAAACCGAAATTTATAAAACTCACACTAATTCTCAGCGTAATAATTTAGTCCAATCTGCATAAGTAGGGTTTGACAAACCTTATAGAATATTTACTATCTAATAAAAAAAGCTATAGGTAATATCATGGTTAAATCTAAGGGTTATGCAGCGCAAAATGCCACATCAAATTTAGCGCCATTTGAGTTTGAAAGAAGACCACTTACAGATAATGATATACTAATTGAAATTATGTATTGTGGAGTTTGTCACTCTGATATTCATACCGCAAGAAACGAATGGAAAGGCACGATTTATCCTGTAGTTCCAGGTCATGAGATTATCGGTAAAGTTATAGAAGTCGGTAAAAACGTTACTAAATTTAAAGTAGGAGACATTGCGGGTAGCGGTTGTTTTGTAGACTCCTGCAGGAAATGTCCTGAATGCGATGAAAAATTAGAACAGTACTGCGATAAAACTTCTTATACCTATAACAGTTATGAGCAAGATGGCGTTACAAAGACATATGGCGGATATTCTAATAATATAGTTGTACCAGAAAGCTATGCATTTACTATATCACATAAAGATAATTTAGCAGCAGTTGCCCCCCTTTTATGCGCAGGTGTTACAACCTATTCACCACTTAAGCATTTTAAAGTTAGCAAAGGGCAAAAAGTAGGCGTTGTCGGGCTTGGTGGTCTGGGACATATGGGCGTTAAGTTTGCAGCATCATTTGGCGCACATGTTGTGGTTATTACTACTTCCTCAAATAAGAAAGATGATGCTTTAAAATTAGGGGCAAAAGAAGTATTAATCTCAAAAGATGCAAGTGATATAGCTAAACACGCAGGAACATTTGACTTTATATTAAATACAGTATCGGCTGATCATGATATTAATAGCTATTTATCACTTTTAAAACGTGACGGACATATGGTAATTGTGGGCGTTCCAGAAAATCCCCACCAATTATATGCAGGTTCTTTAATATTTAAACGTAAGTCTCTTTCAGGCTCATTAATTGGCGGTACAAAGGAAACTCAGGAAATGCTAGATTACTGTGCAAAAAACAACATTGTATCCGATATAGAAATCATACCAATTAATAAAATCAACGAAGCTTATGATCGTATGCTGAAATCAGATGTCAAATACAGATTTGTTATAGATATGAAGACACTTTAAGAACTAACTTTAACTCCAAGGGTTCTGTCAATATGCCAGCCCTGGAACATTTTGATCCCCAAAACATGACCGTACTGCACTGCTTTTTCATCATCACATCTTGATAAAATAATGCGAGTAGGTTCGCTGGATTTAATTTTAGCAACTAATGCCTGATTTTCAGCTTTATTTAGGTTTTTAGCAATATCTGAATTCCACTGAAGTTTTATAAGATCGGCATCCAAAGATTGCCTGTCAATTTGAAGCAGTGATAAATTATTGACCCCATCAATACAAACCCTAACGTTTTGGGAGTGTAGAAAGTCTTTTGCTGCTTTGTACCCAGCAATATCATAGAAGATATCAGATACCTGAAACTCAATAATAATAGATGCCCTCTTCTCTTCTGGTATGGTTTTTAAAAACTCCTGAAACTTCTCATCCATTATAGCAGGAATATTTAAATTTAAGCTTACAGGTTTAGCAAAGAAGTTTTCATGGTTAAGCATAATATGTCTAAGCACTATTTCATCCAGTTTTTCGACTAAAAACTGGTTTATAACCCTTGGGCTACACTGCGTAATGCGCTCATCTAATATCTTTTTTAAATGTATAAGGCTAACATATACTTCTTCATAAATTGTCTGAGGTTTTGCATTACCGTCCACAATTGCTGCTACAGGCTGCCTGCGAATATACTTTCCAATATCTTCAGTAAATAGTTTGTTCTCAATAGACTTTAAAACATCACTCAAAAGGTTAACATTACCTTTATGACCTTCAACTTGCTGTTTTTTAATACGCACTTGATAATCCTTCATTAAGTCATCACATTTTTTTATAAATTTAGTCATTTCAAAATTCAGGAAATATACAGAACACAGGCTATTTTCGCCAAATCCATTGTCTTTTGTAAGCGGATCATCCTGAAACAAATACTTTAAATTAAATACTACTTTATCAATAATATCTGCCTTAGAACTTATTAAAACGACTATAATATCCTGATTTTCAAGCAAATATGTAACGCCACTATGATTTTTTAGATGTTCGTTAATAGTATTCAGGGCAAGCCTAAGATGATAATTTGTTCTGTAATGCATTGTCAGGTTTGAAAAATGGAAATGAATAGCAGTTCCCTTTGGATCATGCCTCATATCCATTAACATTTTCATTAGTCTTGGCTCTGATGTTTTAGTAATAATGTCCAAGGTACTATACCCATATAAATCTTTATATATAAGTATATTATATTAATAAATTTACTTTTTTTACAAGTAAATTATAGCTTTGATCTAATATTTGTTGTAAGTGAAGCACCTTCCTGCTCCTCTCTATGGCAACCAAACACCCCTGGAATACCAGGTTTTTCAATATTTTTGCGCTTTTCCTGACGCTCTTTCTGCTCATAAATACTATTTATTACAAATTCAGCCGCACCTTCCCCGTATAAATTATCGTAGTATGAAGCATCAAATTCATCTTTGTCACTAATGTCTATGTTCAGCTCAACTCCTTTGTATGACTTTACATATGCACTGCCATCATTTTGTTTTACAGACTTTATAAAGAATTTTAACATGTCTTTATGTGATGCTACATCTTTCTGCCCCATAAGATCTGTAGCATGTAAATAAAGCTTTTGAAGCAGCTCGATACCATCGATACCAGAATAATTAACTATTTTCATGAAACTAACCTTTTGTTACGAACTTAGGGATTTTATATAGTTTTTTGGAGAATTGTCGAGAGTAAAACTAAAGAAGGTTATATAAAGCTAAATCTATGTAATTCTTATCATCAAAGTATATAAAAGCAGGAAATTCCCTGTTTTTATATACTTTTTAGAATCAAATAATTAGTTCTTTTTCATAGAAACTACATAGTGAGACGGATACTTCTTCATACTTCCAGAAGCAGCATCAACTATAAATCCAGGCCAGAAAAGTACGTTTACAATTGTAACGGCATTAAAGCTATTTCCTACAGCAAAATTAAGCTGAGTATATCCCGGTTTAGAACAGTCTATGTTAATAGTACCATGACCTCTGTTAACCATAACAGTTGCTGGATTAGAGTGAGTAACATACATACCGCCATTTGGGTCTGTTAGCTTACAATTTACATCAGTTAGAAGCTCGTTAGACATGCTATCTACAACCTTTACATTAATATCCTGCGTTGTACCCGAAAAAATTGTAGCACATGAAGATAATAAACTTGTTGCTACAATAGCTGTAAAAATATTTTTCATAATATTTCCTATATTTAAAATTAACCATATTAACTATAAAATAACTAAAAAAACTTATTAATCTACTTAAATTATAAGTAAATCTAATCCACAGGTGCTTCAGGAAGGTTATACTCAATGTCCTTCCTAACATCTGAAGAATCTTCGGCTGGGTTTGTGTTATATGCTTCTATTACATTCCCGAATGGAGAAATTAATACCTGGGTCGGATTACCCTTGCTGCTTGAAGCAGAAACTAACCAGCTATTAAACTCACCTCCTTCTGGAACTACTACTGGGTATTTTACCCAGTTTGTTCTGCCAGGGCATTTTTTCATACTTTCCTGAGAAGATACCACTAAAATTTCTAATCCCCTGTCTCTGTATAGCCTTGTAAGATTATTTAAAGCAAATAATCCTCTGGTAAATCCACAAAAATCCTCATCTTTTACCAGTAAAACCAATTTTCCCTTGTATTTAGAAAGATCTACCTTCTCGCCGCTTACATTTTTAAAACTAAAATCATAGGCATTAACAGCGCTTAAATTTTCAGCGAAAGATATTGCGGGTAATAAAATACTAATAATAAGTAAAATCACTTTCATAATAATCTCTTGCTAAATTTAGGTATGAATTATAATAATACAATACAAATTTATGATACGAAAGAGTATTGTTTTAATTTCTTAACCAAAATTTTATAAAGAGCTGAAAATCATGAAAAAATATAATGTGGCAGTTGTTGGCGCAACAGGCGCTGTTGGCGGCGAGATGTTAAACATTTTAAGTGAGCGTAACTTCCCTTATGGCGAGGTATATGCCCTTGCCTCTCGCGACTCAATTGGTAAAGAAGTTAGCTTTGGTGATGTAAAAACCTTAAAAATAGAATCTCTTGATAGTTTTGACTTTAGTAAGGTAGATTTTGCTTTATTCTCAGCAGGTGGAGAAGTATCAAAGAAATTTGCACCAATTGCTGCATCTAAAGGTGCTATTGTTGTTGATAATAGCTCTGCTTTCCGTATGGATAGCGACGTATCACTTATCGTTCCAGAAGTAAATCCTGAAGATTACAGTACATATAAGAATAAAAACATAATCGCAAACCCAAATTGCGTTGTTTTACAGATGGTTATGGCGCTTAAACCACTACATGATGAATTTGGTATCAAAAGAATTGTAGCTTCCAGTTATCAATCTGTATCTGGCGCAGGTAAAGAAGCAATGGATGAGCTTTTTGCTCAAACTAAGGCACGTTTTTTATATCAGGAAACAAAAAACAACGTTTTCCCAAGAGATATTGCATTTAACGTTATACCGCAAGTAGGTGCTATTTCTAACGATGGTGACACTGAAGAAGAAATTAAGGTTGCCAATGAGATTAAGAAAATTTTAGGCTCGCAAATCGAAACTACAATAACATGCGTCAGAGTTCCTGTATTTGTTGGTCATAGCGTAAGCGTGAACGTTGAGTTTGAAGATGACATTGACATGAAAACCATTGAGAATGCCCTAAAAAACTTCCCAGGTCTTGTATATCATAAAGATCATAGCCAGTACGTTACACCTAAAGAAATTGTGTGTGATTACGATGTTTATGTTTCTAGAGTAAGGCTTGATAAAACTCAGGCAAATACTATTAATGCATGGATTGTTGGCGATAACCTTCGCAAAGGTGCAGCGCTTAATGCAGTTCAGATTGCGGAAACAATAATAAAGGATTATAATTAAAGAAAAAAGATGGTGGCTGAGGAGGGATTTGAACCCCCGACCAAGAGATTATGATTCTCCTGCTCTACCACTGAGCTACTCAGCCATCTTTACCAAAAGGACAGGATCTGTTATGCGTGATTTTAAATTGTTTGTCAATATTTTATTAGCAATAATTTTCGTAATTCCCAATTTTTCTGCCTCAGCCTCTAAAATTTCAGAGGATATTAGTTTTTTAAATGCAGATAATAAAAAAATTAACCTTGAAGCTTTTGAAAACAATGTAATTTTAATCCACTTTTGGGCAACCTGGTGCGCACCTTGTACAACCGAAATGCAAGTTATAGATAAACTTCAAAAAGATTACCGCAAAAGACCTTTTAAAGTTTTAGCCCTTTCAGAAGATTACAAAGGCATTGAAGCTGTAAAAAGCTTTTATAAAAAGCATGATATAAAATATCTTGATGAATTTATCGACGATAAAAATGCTATTTTTAAAGATATGATGATTCCATCATTGCCATTTAGCGTACTTATTGATAAATCTGGAAATATTGTAGAAACATATAAAGGCGCCGTTAACTGGAATGATGAAGAAATCCGCACCACCATTGAGCTTGAGCTTAAGGAAATTGAGGGAGAAGTTACCGAATTACCTGAAACTAATGCGGATGGAAAAACCGCAGGGTAGCCTGCTTTTATTTTTTCCATGTGTTTTTGGCTATACTCTAGCTGGTGATTTTAACCTGAAAATTAGCGTTTTATTCTTAATATGCAGTATATTAATGCGCGGCACAGGCTGCATCATAAATGACATTGCGGATCGTGATTTTGATAAACATGTAAAGCGCACAAAAGATCGCCCCATTACCTCAGGTAAAGTGAGCGTTAGAGAAGCGATTATTTTAGCTATATCTATATCTATATCTATATTAAGCCTTTTAATTGCACTCCAGTTTTTACCATTTGAAAGCCTGATTATAGCTATATCATCTATTATTTTAGTGATAATTTACCCATTTTGTAAGCGCTTTACCTACTTCCCTCAAGCGATCCTTGGTCTTACTTTTAATATTGGGGCTTTAGTTGGCTGGCGTGTTATAGAACCTTTAAATACTACAGCTATATTATTGTATATAGGTCTTATTTTTTGGACTTTAGGTTATGACACTATTTATGCACTTAGTGACGCCCAAGACGACAAAACAATCGGAATTAAGTCTACTGCGCTGTATTTCAAAGAAAAAACCCCTCTTTTTGTGTCAAGTTGCTATACAGTTTTTAGCCTTATACTTTTTATTATTGGCTACTTAGAAAACTTAAGTCTTTATTATCATATATTCATGCTTTTAGCCTCCAGTCATATGCTTATGCAAATACTAAAAGTTTCTAAAGGCAATTATAACGCAATATTTAGGTCTAATATTCTGACAGGTATGATAATTTGGTTAGGATTTATTGTAAAATAAGCTTGCAATAATGAAAATTATCGATTATAAGAAATCTTATTCCAATATCGATGGGGCGTGGCCAAGTGGTAAGGCAACGGTTTTTGATACCGTCATGCGTAGGTTCGAATCCTACCGCCCCAGCCATCCTTTTTTATAACTCAACAAATACTCTTAAATTCCGAATTATTTATTGTAAAACAATTACTTATATCTGATTTTCCCCCTTGCAATCGCTTAGCGTTTAGATTATTTATTTTTATCACACTCAAAGATACAAGCTAACTTCAGAAAATAGATAATATGCAACATACAATAGAAACCCAAAAACTTACCCTAGAAAAACTTGAAAAGCATTTATGGGGAGCGGCAGATATACTACGTGGTAGTGTTGATAGCGATGCATATAAACATTACATATTTGGACTATTATTTTACAAAAGACTATGTGATGTTTGGGAAGAGGAATATGAAGATCGTCTTGCTAAGTATAAAAACCATGAGCTAGCAGCAGATCCAGATGAGCATCGTTTTCAAATACCTGCAGGTGCATTTTGGAAAGATATAAGAAAACATAGTACAGGAATTGGGGAGCATTTAAATGCTGCGTTCCATAAAATTGAAGATGAAAACCATAGTCTTAACGGAATATTTCAGGACATAGATTTTAATAATAAACAAAGGTTTCCTGATAGTATTTTACAAAGGTTACTTCAGCACTTTGATACTTATCGCCTTAGAAATTGTGACGTCAGCGCCGATATGTTAGGTAATGCTTATGAATATTTAATAAAGCAATTTGCCGATGATGCTGGTAAAAAAGGTGGGGAATTTTATACCCCAGAGATGGTTGTAAAACTTATGGTACAAATTCTTGACCCACAAGAAGGCATGACCATATATGACCCCACCTGTGGATCTGGAGGTATGTTGATTCAGGCTTACCATTATTTGAAGGATAATAATAAAAAACCTGAATCTCTTCACTTATTTGGTCAGGAAAGAAACTTAAATACTTGGGCTATATGTAAAATGAATATGTTTTTGCATGGAATAGATGATGCTCAAATTTATCGCGGCGATACTTTAAGAGAACCAAAAAATATTATAGACGAAGGAAATAAAGGGCTCAGGCAATTTGACATAGTAATTGCCAACCCTCCATTCAGCTTAAAAGAATGGGGGTATGATTTATGGCAAAGTGCTGACCCGTATGGCAGAGACAAATATGGTTGCCCACCCAAATCATATGGTGACCTAGCATTTGTTCAGCACATGATAGCCAGTTTAAATAATAAAGGCAGAATGGGGGTAGTATTACCTCACGGAATTTTATTTAGAGGCGCTGCGGAAGGCAAAATCCGCGAAGGAATACTTAAGGATGATATTATAGAGGCCGTGATCGGTATAGCTCCCAATATATTTTATGGAACCGGAATTCCTGCCTGTGTTCTAGTAATCAATAAAAATAAACCAAACGATAAAAAAGGCAAGGTGCTAATTATCAATGGGGCTAATGAATATAAGCCTGGTAAAGCTCAAAATAGCTTAACATCGGAGAATATAACCCGCATTGTAGAAGCTTACAGAAATTGGCAGGATTCTGAAAAATTAGCAAAAGTAGTAAGTATAAGTGAAATCGCAGAAAATGATTATAATTTAAATATTACAAGATACGTAAATATTGCAGATGAAGAAGAAAAAATTGATGTAGCTAAGGAAGTGGCCACTTTGCAGGAATTAACTAAAGAGTGGGATAAAGCAGAACAAGAAATGATGCACTACCTTAAGGAGCTAGGGTATGTTAATTGAGCCAGAACAATTGCCTGATGGGTGGGAAGTAATTGAATTACAGAAAACTTTTGCCTTTGACACAACTGGTTTCTGGGGAAATGAATGCAGTAATAATCAAGGCATCAAAGTTTTACGTGCAACAAACTTTTGCAAAGATGGAACTTTAGATTATTCCAAAATTTCAATTCGCACCTTTCCAGAAAAGTATAAACCCATTAAATTGCTACATAATTATGATATTATTTTAGAAAGATCAGGAGGAAGTGAATTACAACCTGTTGGGAGAGTAGCACTTTTCAATGCAGGAACAGGGTATTCAGTTTCCAATTTTATGCATATAATTAGGATAAATTCTAAAATTGCATTGCCTATTTATATATTTTATTTTTTAGATTTTATTTATAAATTTGGTTATACTAAAATTCTTCAAACTGCTACTACTGGCATAAGAAATCTCAATTATAATGAATATAAACAAACTACTGTATTATTACCACCCCTCTCCGAACAAAAACAAATTGCTACCGTACTTTCAAGTGTTGATAAGGTAATAGAGAAAACTAATGAATTGATTGAGCAGACCAAAAAAGTTAAACAAAGTTTGCTACAAAGCCTTTTAACCAAAGGCATTGGTCACACAAAATTCAAACCATCTCCACTGGGTGAGATACCTGAAAGTTGGAGATATGGTAATTTCTCAAACATAGCCTATATAAATCCCAAAAATAAATTAAATATTAGTAATGAAGCAGAAGTTTCATTCATAGGCATGGCTGATGTTTCTGAGAATGGAAAAATTGCAAATAGAGTTAGTAAACCTCTGAAAGAGGTTATAAAGGGATATACAGCTTTTATTGAAAAAGATGTTTTGCTAGCAAAAATAACGCCATGCTTTGAAAATAGAAAAGGTACTATAGCAGAAAATTTAACTAATCAAATAGGATTTGGAAGTACTGAATTTCATGTATTGAGAGCGCAAAAAGATAACGATTATCGTTTTATATATTATCATACGATAACAAACAAATTTAGAAAAATGGGAGCATATTCAATGACTGGAACAGCTGGTCATAAACGTGTTCCTGCAGAATTCATATCCTCTTATAATCTAGCAATACCACCTCTCCATGAACAACAGCAAATCGTTGATATCCTTATCTCAGTCGACAATACCATTCAAAAGCATCAAGAAAAGCTTTCATCGCTTCAAACCCTCAAAAAAGGCTTAATGCAGGATTTGCTGACTGGTAAGGTTAGAGCCACAAATATTAAACTAAAGGAAGATAATGAGTGAATATTATTTTGTAGAAAAGCCATGTATTGACGAGCTTGTAAAACTTGGCTACCAATGGATAAATCCAGACAATAATGAGCTTTTAAGAGATGGGCTAAAGAATGTTATATTAAAGAACATTTTTATATCTCAACTACAAAAAATTAATAACATTTCTGAAGATGATGCACGAGCGGTTTATTATGAGTTATTAAAAATACAAAATAATGAAGAATGGACAAAAATATTAAGAGGTAATTATAGCCGTACAGTTCTAGGGGAAAGTAAAAAGAAAACTATCCGCCTGATAGATTTTTTAGATACTAAAAATAATATATTTAGCCTCATTAATCAGTTTTCTGTTAAAGGGCTTAAAAACCGCATACCTGACATAGTATTGTTTGTAAACGGCATTCCGTTAGTAGTAATTGAAGCGAAAAGTCCATTATCCTTAAAAGACAAAACTGGAGAAGCATTTGAGCAAATTAAGCAATATGAGCGAGATATACCGATCCTATTTTACACAAATTTATTCAATATTATCACTGATGGCAATAATTTACTATATGGTGCAACTGGCTCTTCTTCTGAATTTTGGGGATATTGGCGAGACCCCTGGCCAAAAAAATCCCAAGATTTTGAAAGCACATTAGCGCAAGACTTATATGCACTTTGCGCCCCTGAAAGATTACTTGATATACTTGCGCATTTTGTTGTATTTGAAAAAGATGAGAAAACAAAAAAAATTATTAAAAAAGTTTGTCGTTACCAACAATATCGGGCTGTAAATAAAATTTATGAGCGGATAAAAGATGATAAACATAAAAAAGGTTTAATATGGCATACGCAAGGTAGCGGTAAATCACTTACCATGGTTTATACTGTTCTTAAATTAAAGGCACATTTGACTTTAACAAATAGTGAAATAGCCAATCCGAATATTCTGGTTTTGACTGATCGTACTAACCTTGACAAGCAAATTTCAAATACTTTTAAAGCATGCGATATACCAAACCCTAAGCAAATTACATCTAAACATGATCTGACACATGAATTAAGCCGCAATACATACGGGATGGTTTTACTATCTACTATATTCAAGTTTGAAGGGTCAATAAATAATATTTCAAACAGCCATAACTGGATTGTGCTAATTGACGAATGCCATCGTACGCAAGAAAAAGACTTAGGTGCATATTTACGAAAAACTCTTCCTGATGCAAAGTTCTTTGGTTTTACAGGAACGCCTGTAAAAAAGAATGACCGCAATACTTATCAAATGTTCAGCGAAATTAATGAGGGTTACCTAGATAAATATAGCATCGATGATGCTGTAAGAGATGGGGCTACCGTTCCGATCAGGTATACAAGTAGGTTAACGCAGTGGCAAATAAACCCGCAGAAATTAGATATATTATTTGATCAATGGTTTGCCCATGAACCAGAAGAAAAAATCAAGCTTTTAAAGAACAAAGGCGTATCTATAGAGCACTTAATTAAACATCCAAAACGTCTTAACCTAATTGCTTATGATATATGGATCCATTTTCTGGAAAATATTCAACCTAACGGGCTCAAAGCCCAGATTGTTGCAATAGATCGTGAAGCAGTGATTTTATACAAACTGGCGCTTGATCAAGTTATTACTGATCATTACATTGCTCAGGGACTTAGCCCAAATGAAGCTTTAGAAAAAGCTGAGCAAATGAGTAAGTGCGTATATTCAAATTCACAAGAAGATGCTAAGCCAAGTGAAGATAATTATACTCAGACAATACGTGATGGCCTAAAAGAGTTTTATCTTGATCAAACTCAAGAAGGAAATGCTATAAATAACTTCAATAATCCAGACCACCCACTTAGTTTTTTAATAGTCTGCAACAAGTTGTTAACAGGATTTGATGCTAAAATAGAAGGGGTGATGTATCTTGATAATCCCTTAAAAGAACATAATTTACTTCAGGCTATCGCCAGAACAAACAGATTGCATAACAGAAATAAACAATATGGTTTAATTGTGGACTATGTAGGCGTTACTAAAAATCTTGAGAAAGCTTTTGAGACATATAATAAAGATGATGTTGTTAATGCTATGCAAGATTTTGAAGTAGAACGTGCTATTTTAAGAGGCACTCACTTAGATCTACAACAATATTTCAAACTAGCAAACAAAAGTAGCAGCATTACCCTACAAAAAAGTGAGTTCGATAATTTAATTGATAATATAACCTCTGAAGATGAATGGTATGCTTTTAAAAATAAGGCAAAGCAATTTACCAGAGCATATGAGGCAATGCGTGCCGATCCTATTATATTAAATTTTCAATATGATTTTAAATGGGTAATGAGCTTCTTGTGCTATGCCACGCAAAAATTTGAGCAAAAAACCTACGATGATATTAAATATTACAATGAAAAAATCAGTATAATGCTTGAAAAACATCTTGATGTTATAGGAATTAGATCAATATGTAAGATTCATACCATAACCGACCCAGAATTTTGGGATGATTTTAATACTGAAAACAAAACTGAAGATCAAATAAAGACTGCAGCTATTCATAAAGGCACTGAATTAAAAAAGATTTTAACCGAAAAAGTTTCAGAAAATAAATTTCAATATGATAAGTTTTCACAAAGGGTTCAGGACATAATATTAAAATTTAATCAAGGGCATTTAGAGGCTGCTGAAGTTCTTAAAAAATATGAACAAGTATCAAAAGAATTGCAAAAAGAAGAAAATGACTATTTAAATAGTGGTTTAACTAAAGAGTCATATGGTATTTTAAAAATTTTAGAAGCTAGTAGCGAAAATGTTTTAAATGATGGTAATTTGTTAAAACTTAGCACTCAAATTGCTGAAATATATTCTTTAAGTGAGGATGCAACTATAGGATGGCAAGATAAAGATGGCTTAAAAAAGAGTTTGAGGCAAAGAGTAAGAGAGCAGCTTATAAATAACAATACAGATCCCAATAGCTTAAAAAATATAGTATTTGAAATAGAGAATTATGCGATAAAGCATTATTCCAAGGTTTTATAATGAATATTTTAGTAATTGGAAAAACGGAAATTCCTTATAAAATAAGATTAAGCACTAGGGCTAAAAAGACAAGAATTATTGTTTCGCCTAATAATGTTGAAGTTGTTGTACCACATGATACGGATATATCTAAGATTAGTCATTTTGTTAATTCAAAGAAAGAATGGGTATATAATAAATATACTGAAATATCTCATTTATCCTCGATTTATGTTAAAGATAACTTTGTAACACTACAATCTGGTGCAAAGGTTTTGTACCGAGGGCGTCAAATGATGGTTAAAATTCATAAAGTGGAAAATGACTATGATAGAATAGAATTCAAGAATAGATTCAATATTTATGTTCCAAGTACACTGTTACAAAATCAAATAGAAAAATATGCCGCAACAACTTTAAAATTCTGGCTTAAATCTCACTTAAAAAAAGATGTAAGGGATTTAATAAAACATTATACAGATGAGCTTAGTGTTAAATGTTCAAAGATTAGAATAAATAATTCAGATACATTTTGGGGTAGTTGTAATAAAAAAGGTGCTATCACTATAAACTGGAACCTCATAGCTGCTCCAAAACCCGTGCTTGCATATGTGGTATTACATGAGGTTTGTCATTTGGTACATCATAACCATAGCAAAGAGTTTTGGACTCTATTGCAAGTGCATATGCCCGATTATTTAACTAAAAAAGAGTGGCTTAAAGCTAATAAGCCTAATTATAGTTTATAAAATAGATGCTTTGCTCGCCACAAAGCTATAACGGTCTGCGCGCTCGCTACGCATCTATTTTTAATAAATTTCTTGATTAATTAGTTTTTGAATAGTAGGAATGTAAATATTTAAAGCGATTATATCTTTATAATATTTAGTTCGAAGTGTATCAACTATAGCCAGCCATCCTTTTTTTATAATGCCTGTTCTTGATTATAATAATTTACAAATACCTTATAACATACGCATAAGCTCAAAAGCAAAGCGTGCCAGAATCACAATATCTTCTGAAAAAGTTGAAGTAGTTGCCCCACTTAAGCATAATATCAAAGACTTAAACAAATTTATAAAATCACATAAACTTTGGATATTTAACAAATATCAGCACATGACTAAACACAGCCCTATTAGCGCTATAAACGACAATACCGAAGCTCTAAAATCAGGCTCACAGGTTTTATATTTAGGGCAGAAACTTGAGGTCATTATTCATAAAGTTTCAAATAATTATTGTAGAAGTTCAAAGTTTTGGTGACGGAAAAGGGTTGACAATAAGGATGTCTG
>ERZ778024.295-NODE-295-length-93281-cov-12.040321_pt1 | contig 93281 bp, 85 predicted proteins | sample MGYA00375754_ERZ778024 | MGnify/ENA primary metagenome ERZ778024 (study PRJEB29350, sample SAMN05389827) | bioreactor metagenome | isolation source: Thiocyanate bioreactor | place: South Africa: University of Cape Town | collected 2014-02-18 ...
GTAATTGTGAAAGAGAATCAGTTATTTGAAGAAAAAGATTTAGAAGAACAAAAAGAACAAATTAAATTCATTCAAAAAAGATTAGCCTTTTTAGACGTAATTAAAGAATTAGTCAACAAAAGTTATTTTTATAATGATAAAGTTGAACAAATGACTAAAGTTTATGTGCAAAATAAAGCTAAAAAAACTTTATAAACTTTAAGCAGATTTATTGTTAATTTAAAAGCGATAGTAAAAGGCGATAGTTAACCTATCGCCTTTTTATTTTTTATTTGGAGATAAACAAGTTATCTATATTAATGACGCCACTTTGTTGAAGGATAATTAAACCAATAGCTACAGGAGAAATATAACGAATAAAAAACAACCAAGGTCTCCAAAGCCATTTATACTTGGTGCCCGAACCAAATTCACTAGCTAATAGTTCTTTATCGATAAACCAGCCTGCATAAATAGCTGTCATTAATCCACCAATTGGCAGAATCCACCAGGATACTAAGCTATCGACCGTATCAAAAAAAGATTTTCCGTAAATCAAACCCCAATTAGCAAAAAGAGTATTTGATTTAGCTAAAGCACTTGGAATTCCAAAAATAAAACAAGAAATACCTGTTACCAAAACTGCTTTTTTACGTGTCCAACCAAGTAAATCCATAAAATTTGCCACGCAAACTTCTACTAGAGCTACAGCTGAAGTTAAAGCTGTAAAAACAAATAAAATAAAAAAAGCTGTTGAAATGATCAAAGCTCCTGGCAGCTTAGAAAATAGCAATGGTAATGTTTTAAATACAAGTCCCGGACCTGCTTGTGGCTGAAATCCAAAAGTGAAAATAATAGGAAAAATAACAAGTCCTGCCATTAAAGAAACGAAAATTATCATTATAGCAATAATAACAGCAGTACCTGGAATATCCTCACTTTTTCTCATATAGCTACCATAGGTTAGCATGACACCTTGCCCTAAACTTAATGTGAAAAATGCAAGACCTAAGGCCTCTAAAACACCGGAAGGTTTGAATTTCGAAACATCTGGATAAAAAATAAAGTTTATAGCGTCTTTAAAACCATCTAAAGTTATTGTGTAGGCAACAAGAGCTAATAAGAGCAAAAACAATGCGCTTGTCATAAACTTGCTCCAATATTCGATCCCTTGTCGAATACCTGCATAAACGACGGTCACCGTTAATGCCATGAATAAAAAATGCCAAAATAAAGTTATATCACCAGAAGAAGCTAAGGTCTCAAAAATTTGGGCTATTTGTTGGGGAGATCTATCTAAATATGATTGATTTAAAGACATTACGACATAATTTAATCCCCAGCCTGCTAAAACACTGTAATAGGACATGATAAGAAAGGAAGCCGCAACCCCAAGCCATCCCGGTGTTTTCCAAAGCGTTGAGTTATTTGACAAAGAAGCAAAAACGCCAACAGCACCTCGTTGAGCAGCTCGACCTAAAACTAATTCAGCAATAAAAACAGGGAAACCAATTAAAAAGATACAAACAATATAAATTAGTACAAAAAGTCCCCCACCATTTTCACCAGTAACATAAGGAAACTTCCACAAAGTACCAAGACCGATGGCTGAACCAGCAGCAGCCAAAATAAACCCAATCCCAGAACTCCAATGCTCTCTTTGCTTTTGCATACACCATCCTATTTCTTAAAAGTCATCAATCACGTATAGGGTCAAAGTTTATGGTTTCTCAAAACCCATATGATAAATGTTTTTTATACACTTATAACAACTTTACATTACTTATTTTTTTTTTAGCATAGACAATTTATAAGTTTAGAATTGCTTAAAAAAACTGTTTATTCCTAAATAAATCCTTAATTATAATCTTCAAGAAAGTAAATACAACTTAAAGTGAATCAAAACCTTTAGTTTAAAATATTTGTCAGCAGATTCTAATCACTTAAGCTAATCAAGGCATAAAGAGCCCATTATTAACGTGAATAACTTACAAATCTGAAAACTTAAGGTTTACATTAGGAATTACCAGCCTTACAAGGTAACAAATCATTTTGATTCTTGACAATGTAATTTTATTTCCATAGCCTGGGAATTCATAAAAAATAAAATTGTCTATGGAATATATGTTAACAATAATCGCAAATTTATTTTTAGAAGCAGCTGTTGTTGGAATTGTTTGTCTTGTTTTTCTAATCTTATTTGTTGTAGCGGGTATTAGACAAATTATGAAGGATAAAGATTAATGTCAAAATTAGAAGTTTTAAAAAAAGATCCATGGTATAAAGACGGCCTTTCTTTTAATTGCACAGGCTGTGGCAAATGTTGTACAGGTTTTCCAGGTTTTGTATGGGTCAATGAAGCTGAAATCCATGCTATGGCAAACTTCTTAAAACTAACTATTGATGATTTTTCAAAAAAATATTTACGATTAATAGATGGTAAACTTTCCTTAAAAGAAATTTTACCAAACTATGACTGTGTTTTTTTAGATAATAACAAATGTACCATTTATCCGGTAAGGCCAACACAATGTAAAACTTATCCATGGTGGCCCCAAAACCTACAATCACCCTCTAATTGGGAAAATGAAAAAAAATATTGTGAAGGAATTGACAGTTGTGCACCTACAGTTTCTTTAAAAGTTATTGAGGAACAATTACAAAATCATATCAATGGTACAAAATGACAAATGCTTTTTTTGCAAAAAAAGTTTTTCTAATAGGCTCTGGAAAAGGAGGCGTTGGCAAATCAACTGTTGCTGTTAATTTATCTGTAGCTTGCGCTAGGCAAGGTTTAAGAGTCGGTTTGTTAGATGCAGACATTTATGGTCCATCTATTCCAATTATGATGGGTCTTAGAAGTTTATCTCCTTGTATTCAAATAGATAAAACAGGTCTAGAGAGGATAATACCTTTTGCCAAATTTGGCATACGAGTTATCTCCATGGGATTTTTTTTAGAGGAATCTCGTTCTATGACTCTGCGAGGTCCAGCGTTGCATACCGCTTTAGAAAAAATGATTAAAGGTGTTGAATGGGGTGAATTAGATGTGTTGATCGTTGATTTACCGCCTGGAACCGGTGACATTCCCATTTCTTTATCAAAATTAATTCCAATAGATGGCGCCCTCATAGTATCTACTCCTCAAGAAGTTGCTATGTTGGATGCAATGAAAGCAATTAATGCGTTTTATCAGCTTGAGATTCCCATTAACGGCGTTATAGAAAATATGGGAGGATTTACAGTTCCAGGGACCAATCAAGTCTTTCATATATTCGGAGAAGGAAAAGCTAAAGAATTAGCTGATAGATTTGATGTACCCTTTTTAGGAAGTATCCCTTTAATTCCAGCTATTAGAACAGGTTGTGATGAAGGCTATCCTGCTGCCTATCATATGGGTAATGATCATGCAGGTCAGTTTTTCCACTTAATTGCTTCCACATTTATAAATGAAAACATTGCTAAATTATCTAGCGAACGAAAATAGATTAAATTTTATCTTTAGTTAAATTGAAGCCAAAAAAGTTAAATGACAAAACAATTTAGTTTTTTAAGATCATTACAACATTAAAAAAGAGCAATCAAATCCCGCTACAACTGTAAATTCAGGTTTTATTATGACTTTAAAAAATTCCTACCCGCTAGATGCTAGTACCAAAAAGAATGTAAATCTTTGGTTAGAAGGCGATTATGATGAAAAAACTAAGCAAGAGATTTTGAAACTTTTAGAAACTAACCCCAAAGAAATAACAGATAGCTTTTATACTACTTTAACCTTTGGCACAGGGGGCCTTAGAGGCATCATGGGTGTTGGTACAAATCGAATGAATAACTACACTGTTCGAGCTGCCACACAAGGGTTAGCTAATTATATTAACAAGCAGCAAATTGATAACCCTTCTGTTTTTATTGGTTACGACTCAAGAAAACATTCCAAAACTTTTGCTGAAGAATCGGCAAAAGTTTTAGCTGCAAATGGTATCAAAGCTTACCTTTGTAAAGATTTAAGACCAACACCCTTTGTTTCATTTGGGGTACGAGATTATCATTGCACAGCTGGAATTATGGTAACCGCTTCTCACAATCCTGCCAATTACAATGGTTACAAAGTGTATTGGAATGATGGTGCCCAAGTACTCCCTCCACACGATAGTGGAATTATTGAAGAAGTTAAAAAAATTGTTGATCCCAAATTTGTTAAAATAACTAATTCTTTAGACGATGATCTCATTAAAATGGTTGGTCAAGAACTAGATCAAAAATATATCGATTGTTTGAGTAAACTTCCTTTATATCCAAATCTTAACCAAGAAAACGGTAAGCAATTAAAAATTGTTTATACAAGTTTATATGGAACTGGCATAACTCTTTTGCCTCAAGTATTAATTAATTGGGGTTTTAATAATCTTCATTATGTACAAGAACAAATTGTACCAAATGGAGATTTTCCAACTACGCCATATCCTAATCCAGAAGAAAAAAAGGCATTAGAACTTGGTATAAACTTATTACAAAAGCAAGAGGCCGATTTGTTAATTGCTACCGACCCAGACGCAGACCGTGTCGGTGTTGCAGTAAGACATAATGGTGAAGTGCAAACGTTAACTGGAAATGAAATGATTGTGATTTGCTTAGACCATATCTGCAATGCGTTAGTTGAAAATAAGCAAATGCCACTAAACGCTGCCTTTATTAAATCAGTTGTTACAACAGAACTTTTCCAAGCTATTTGTAACCATTACCAAAAACCCTGTTTTAATGTCCTTACCGGTTTTAAATATATTGCTGAAAAAATCAGAGAGTGGGATGAAACGAAAGAATATACATACGTGTTTGGCGGTGAAGAATCTTATGGCTTTTTATACGGCACACAAGTTAGAGATAAAGACGCTATTATTTCCTCAGCGATTATATGTGAAGCTGCCTTGAAAGCTAAATTAGAAGGCAAAACTTTAGTTGATCTACTTCAAAATATTTGGAAAAAATATGGTATGTATACTGAGAAGCTATTGTCTGTGAATTTCCCTGAAACAAAAGAGGGAAAAGAAAAAATGGCTAAAAGTATGCAATTATTAGAACAAAAACCTCCGCTAGTGATTAATAATACTGAAGTTGCCGTCTTAGAAAATTATTTGACAGGAATTAGAATCAATTTAAAAACGCAACAAAAAGAAGGCATAGCATCAGAAAAATCAGATTTGTTAATTTTTTGGCTTACTGATGGAACGAAACTAATGGTTCGGCCATCTGGAACTGAACCTAAAATTAAAATTTACGTTGGTGTAGTAAATCCAAAGTTTCACGATGTAGAAGAAGCTAAAACACAGAATTTAAAAAAAGCTGATGAATATCTATATAAAATGAAAGAAATCTTGCTGTCTTAAAAAATTTAAAGCCCTATATTCTTAAAATCAATATAGGGCAACAACTTAGTTTCTTGTCAAAGAATGAATAAAAGCATTTATAAAAGCTAAAACTACAGCAAAAAGCATGGCCCACCAAAATCCATCGACGGTAAAACCTGGAACAATGGCACTTGCCAACATTACGCATAACGCCATAATAACTAATGTGAATAACCCAAGCGTTAAAATATTTATAGGTAAGGTTAAAATAAATAAAATGGGACGAATGATAGCGTTTATAAATCCTAATACGACAGCTATCACGATTGCTGTCCAAAAACTTGCCACGTGAACCCCTGTCACAATTTGTGCGGTAACAAAAATAGCTAAACTACTTAGCAGTAACGAAATCACAGCTTCTAACATGTTGCCTCCTTGGCTTATATCGTTAAAATGGCATGCATGATTCTATCTTCCTCTTCAGGATATAATTGAAATCCTTTCTTTTGTACTAAATAAATCATACCAATATTTTCGGATAATATTCGGGCATCAATCTGTTTTACATTTTCTTGTTTTGCAATCTCTAAAATATGAGTTAATAAAAGCTCACCTATTCCTTTATTTTGATATTCGTCGACAATGGTGAGTTTTAAATCAGCTATATCTGTTCCTATAAGACGTGCAAGTCTTGCCACACCGACTATTTGGTCATCTATAATGGCAACTATTGCAATCTCTCTATCAAAGTCGTTTAAACAAATTCGTATTAACCTTTCATGAGCTATTCTGTCATTTAAACTTAAAAAAGCAAAATACCTTTGCCTAACTGTATTTTCTGATAATTTTTTATGAAATTCTACCATCATAGCTTCATCTTCTGGGCGAATTGGTCTTATGGTAACGTCTTTTTGCTCTTTTGTTTTATCATAAAAAACATATTCAACAGGATATGGCCTCAAAGCTGGTAAAGGCAATTTATTTTTAGGTGTATCTAAAGGATGTAAAACAATTCTCGCATCTAGGGCTATGATACCATCTGCTGAGGCTAGTAAAGGGTTAATATCACATTCTTTTATCCATGGGTTTTCAACAATCATTTGAGAGAAATTTATTAAAATTTTCTCTAAAAACACCATGTCTATCCCCTTTTTACCACGAATACCCTCGAGCGCATGGGAAATCTTAGTTTTGTTAATCATATGCTTTACAAGATTGGTATTTAGCGGTGGCAACCCCAAAGCTTTGTCTTTAAATACTTCAACAAAAATCCCACCTGCACCAAATAATAAAACTGGGCCAAATTGAGGATCGACGATACTTCCTATTATGAGCTCTATTCCTTCTAATTTTATCATTTTTTGAATAGTGACCCCTTGAAAATCTTTTTCAGTAAATTTTGTTAAGATATTTCCTTGTATTTCTTTAAAATTTTTTTCAACATCTTGCCTATTAACTATATTCAGCTTTACTCCACCCACATCAGATTTATGGGTTATGGTTTCGGAATGGAGTTTCATAACGATAGGATAACCAATTTCATCCGCATATTGAATAGCTTCATCGATAGTTGTGGCTATTTTAGTTTCAACAATTGGTATGCCATAATAAGATAACAATTTTTTAGATTCAAATTCCGTCAATAAGGTTCGATTCTCTAGCTTCACCTTTTCAATAATTTCTTTTGCTAAAGCACTATTGTGGGAAAACTTTCCTTCATTATTTTTGACTAAAGGAGTTTCATATAACCTTTTAAGGTTTTCTGCATACTTCCACATGGTTGCAAAGCTCCAAGCAGCATCATCTGGATATTCAAAGGTTGGAATATTGGCTTGATTTAATATTTCTATCCCTTTTTTTACAAAAGATCCCCCCATCCAACTCGTAAGAACTGGTTTATCTTTTAACTTAGAAAAACCTCTTAAACCTTCAGCAACTCCAATGGGATCTGTCATGTCTTGAGGAGATAAAATAACTAATAGACCATCTGTAGAATTATCTTTTGCTAAGACTTCTAAAGTTTCTAGATATCTACTAGCGGAAGCATCACCTAAAATATCAACAGGATTGGCGTGACTCCAAGCGGGTGGTAAAAAGGTTTCTAATTTATCTATAGTTTCCCTTTCAAGCGGAGATAACTTAGCACCATTTAAGACTGTTGCATCCGTTGCTAAAACAGACGGACCTCCGGCATTTGTAATAATGGTTAAATTAGGTCCCTTAGGCCTTGGTTGTCGACCAAGGACAGAGGCCATATTAAATAATTGGGAAATGGTGTCAACTCGTAAAACCCCAACTCTTTGTAACGCCATGTCCAAGACTTCATCACTTCCAGCAAGTGATCCTGTGTGGGACGCTGCAGCTTTAGCAGCTTCAGCTGATCTTCCAGGTTTTATAATTATTATTGGTTTTTCTAAAGCAATTTCTCGAGCTGCACTTAAAAAAGAACGCGCATCACCGATTGATTCCATATACATTAAGATGCTATGGGTTGAAGGATCACCGCCTAGATAATCAATCAAATCTCCCCAATTTACATCTGCCATAGATCCTATGGAAACAAACGAACTAAATCCTATTTTCTCTTGCAAACTCCAATCCAAAACGGCGCTACACATAGCTCCAGACTGACTTATAAAAGCGATATTACCAGGTAAGGCCATTCCTTTAGCAAAAGTTGCATTTAATCCTATTAATGGGTTCATAACCCCTAAACAATTGGGACCGATGATTGGTATTTTACCTTGTGATTCTTTTAATACTTCCCTTTCTAGTTGTTCCCCTTCTGCTCCAAATTCTTTAAAACCAGCAGAGATAATAATGACTGATTTTACATTGGTTTGCACACATTCTCTTATGATACCAGGTACAGTTTTTGCAGGAGTTATGATTATACAAAGGTCAATGGGTTCTGGAACTTCCTTTAAACTGGAATAACAGGTAATGCCAATTACTTCTTTTCTCTTAGGATTAACTGGATAAATTTTCCCCTTATATCCTCCTGTAGTCAAATTAAGCATGATTGTTCGGCCAACCGTTCCAAATTCATCTTTGGCGCCAATTACAGCAATAGTTTTAGGTAAAAAAATAGCGTCTAAAGGGCGTGGATATCTTTCGATATAGTTTTGAGAAGGGTCCGTCCAAAATTGATTTTCCATAATTACTAGATTACCCGCATTTAATAGACAATTAATAATTACAACTTTAATACTATATTATTTAATTTTACATAACTTGACAAATTAAGTTTTTAAAATCAAAATTAAAGCATCACCTTTGTAAATAATTAAAAATAAGTGGTTTTATGAAAGAAAAAAGCGACCAAGACTGGAAAAAATCACTAACCCCTGAACAATATGAAGTCTTGAGAAACAAGGGTACGGAAAAAGCCTTCACTGGCAAGTATTATAAGCTTAAAGAAAATGGTCAATATAATTGCGCTGCCTGTGGAAATCCTTTATTTTCCTCAGATGCTAAGTATGAATCAGGGACAGGTTGGCCAAGTTTTTGGGAACCTATAGAGAGCAATGCGGTTTCTTATAACGAAGATTTTGATTTATTATATAAAAGAGTCGAAGTTTTATGTAGCAAATGTCACTCTCATCTAGGTCACGTCTTTGAGGATGGACCTGAGCCCACCCATAAAAGATACTGTATGAACTCTATTGCTTTAGATTTCAAACCGCAATAGCTTTTTTTTTAAGTTCTCTCTTCTAAACTTGGCGCGTACTCTTCTTCTAAAGTGTAAGCTACTTTATCCCTTAAAAAGAAAATACCCACTAAGTTTGTTATTAATAGTAAAGCCCCTACTAACCGCATCAAAAGCAATGCTTTCGTTTGATCGTGAAAAGAAAAGAAAACTAAAGTAAATACTCCGTAAAGGTAAAAAAGTGGTTTACCATATCTTGGATGAAGGTAGTGAGAGCACTTTAATCCCACGCAAAAATAGGCAATTAAAGTACTATATCCAACAATAAAAAGCAGGGTTGGCATAAAAATATGCATAAAGGGAAAATATTCACTTAAAGCATTTTGCACTAACATAGATCCTTCTACATAAGTGTTTTTCCAAATTCCGGTTGTTAAAACGACAAGTATACTCATCGTACAGATTAGATTATCTAACCATACACCCAAAATTGCTAGGCGAGCTTGTCGCTCTGGATAAATAGTTTTAGACTCACTTTGAATTATAGAGTCATAGCCCACCCCAATATCACCTGAATATGCCGCACTTGATAAGCCATTTTTTATAGCTAAAATCATTGTACTTCCTACAAATCCTCCAATAGCTGCGTGACCCGTAAAAGCCGAAGTAAACACGTTCAGTAAGATTTGAGGAATTTCTAAAGTATGATGTAGAATTACCCACAAGCTCATACTCACATAAGCGATCATAAAAAATGGTAAAACACGGCTACAAATTTTAGCAACTCTTGGGACTCCCCCGCTACCTGCATATAAGACAAGTGATAGTAAAGTAATTATTACAAAATAACGATTGAGATTCCAATTTGTGCTTAATGTGTCGGTTATAACGGCAAATTGATAGGGTTCAATGCCGTAGATACATAACATAAAACAAACAGCTACTGATACAAAGCGATAATCGAAAGCCTGACGTAAAAAATACATTGGGCCTCCATCATAACCACCCTTATCATTGGGCACGCGATACTTTAACCCTAAATACACTTCCGAATATTTTACTAAAGATCCAATAATCCCTGTTACCCAAACCCAAAATAAAGCTCCGGGACCACCCAATTGGATAGCTGTAGTTATTCCAACTATATTGCCAATTCCAATCATCCCCCCAACAGATGCAAAGAAAATTTTTATAGGATCTACGCCCCTTTCTGATTGGGACTGTTGTCTTAAAAATCCTATAAACGTTTTAAAAACTGAAGGTATCGCTCTAATTTGGAAAAAATTAGTGGAAATTGTCAAGTAGATGCCAAGACATGCGATAAGGGCAAAGCCAATGTAGCCCCAAAAAAACGTATCGGCTAATTCTAATAAATGAAAAAAATAGGATGTCATGGAGTAAAAACCTCGGTTAAACGTAGAAACACTTATTGACTACGAGAGGTTTTCGTTTAAGATTAGATGAATGATAAGAGTTACTTTTAGCTAGTAAAATAATGGGGGTTAAATTGTATTTCATCTCAATCTTTTGGTAAAACATTTTTTTATAAAAATTATATATATTTATTGGTTAAAATTCAACAGGGATTACGCTTGGATTGAAGGTTAATTAGGCAGATTCCTTATGGTTTGCGAAAAAAAATCGTAAAACCTTTTATCTTTTAAGTTATCAAACTTTATCACTTTATAAGATATAGATTTTAAGACGTATGCAATCTAATTAATGACTTTTTTTATTAGCTAATAACTTAGTAAAAAACTTAAAAGATAAATCTTGTATAGTTTTTACGCTTATTAACAGTATAAAGGATAACATGACGCTACTTAGATGAAAAAAGCGTATGATTTTTCTATAATTGTTTTTTATCGCTTGTATAACTTGTAAACTAAACTCTACCAGACGTTTTGGGAAAGATAAAATATATCTTATTAAACGATAAAACAAGTCCTTCAAGCGTGACTTATAAATAATTGCCGCTGAATGAATAATTTCCTTTCTTTCCTTGATAAATGATGTAATTCTTTTAGAAAAAGAGCGAAACCATTGCTCAGAATTATTTTGCAATTGCTGCTTAATTTGCCTAAATTTTTCACTTAATGCCCGAATTCTAACTAAAATCTTTTTTCCATTTTCAACTGGGTGCTGCACAAAATTTATGACAACTTGGGAAATAGTTATTATTTTATTGCCCAAATTTTCTATTGCCTGAATTGTATAAGCACTTACATTTTCTGAAAATTTACGCAAAGGTTCAACGTTTTGGGCTATAATGTTTGTTAAGGTGGTAGATAGGTTATTAACCTTTAAATTTATTTTTTCTTTCCACAAACTTATGTGATTTTGCAAGGGTTGAATGTAACGATTAAATTGTAGTTTAATTGTAGTAAAAACTTTCCTTGTGGCTTGAATGGAGGGTTCTGTAACTTTTTCTTTAATAAAAAGCTTAACATGGCTAGTTTTTTCTTTAAAAAAAGTAATAACTGGTTGGATTAATGCTTGGGATTTATTAACCAATTGATTTCCCCAAGATTTAACTTGTTTCCATTTGTTTTCACTATTCCTAAAAGCTTTTAAATAATTTTTATATTTATTTAATTGACCCTGAATTTTTTCAAAAGGTACTAATAGGGTTTGAATTATAGTCTCTAAAGATTTAATGAATCTTGGCTTGAACTGATTTAACCCATTTTTTATTGTTTTTGTTAACTCTTTTGTAAAAGTATAGCAATTTTGTATTAGTTTTGCTAAGGGCTTAAAACCTGCGGCAATTTTTGAAGTAATTTTATTCAAATATATTGAAAAGAATACTTCAGTTTTATCCCATGCCAATTTTAAAAATGAGAAAATAAAGGGTGTTAATTCAGTCAGTAACCATTTTGGTAAGCCTACTAACAAAAGATATGGGGGAAGCATGAAAACGACAAAAAGTTGTTTTCCAGCCCTTGCTACAACCATAACTGTTTCGTTTGGAAGAGCATAAGTATGCAACAATTTCGCCTTAGCCTCTTGAATTTTTTTTTCGTGTGGTTCAATTGTATCCACAGGCTTTGGAGCGATTTTAGGCGCATGCAAATTGAAATGGCTGCTCGAAACGTCAAATTTCGCGAGTCCACCACCTGCCTTATAGATACCTTTATCTCCACTTGGGCGATGTTGATTAATTGGATGCATTATTTTCCTTAAATTTCAGCAACATTATACCACACATCGCCTTTAATTTGTAGTTTCAACAATTAAAAATACATAATTTGTTTTTTAATTATTATGTTTACTCTTTACTCATAGTTAAGATAGCTCGAAACCTTGCCTTACCACTCATCATTAAATCATAAGCTTCTTGATACTTCTCTAAAGGAAAATATTGATTCATCGATTTAACACCTGTTAAAGCACAAAAATTCATCGTATCTTCAGAATCGACGGCTGTTCCTGATGCCCACCCCCTTACACTCAACACATTCATTATAAATTTTAAAGGGGAAATTGGAAGAGGGTCGCTCGATGCCCCTACTAGAACGAGTTTTCCGTTTAAAGCTAAACCATCTAATACAGCTTCTACGGCTTTAGAATTAGTTATTGTAGAGATGACGACATTTGCGCCCTTGTATTGATTTAAGATTTCAGATGGATTATTTTTTTCACTATCTATATAGGCAAAGGCTCCTAAATTTTTAGCTAATTCTTCTTTATCTTTTCCTCTTGCAATCGCAATAGTTTTAAAACCCATTTTAACCGCAAATTGAACGGCTAAATGTCCAAGCCCTCCTAAACCTAAGACAGCTACTACGTCACCTGGTTTTGCACCACTATTTCTCAAAGCATTAAAAGTTGTGATTCCAGCACATAAAAGGGGCGCAGCTTCAGCCGTATCTAATTCTTCGGGTATTAAGGCTAATGCATTAGCTTTGGCTACCATGTATTCCGCATACCCACCATCTCTTGTCACTCCTGTTATTTCTAGCCGTTTACATGTTATAAAATCCCCTCGTCTACAAGATGAGCAAAAGCCACAATTACCTCCAAACCACCCAACTCCAACTTTTTGTCCTTTCTTAAAATCTTGCACTTTAGATCCTAATTCAATAATCTTTCCTACCACTTCATGACCCGGAATCCTTGGATATTCAATTCCAGGAAATGATCCTTCTTTGGTAAAAGAATCGGAATGACAAACCCCACAAGCCTCAACTTTTATTAATACTTCGTCATCTTTTGGGATTGGAATATCTCTTTCAACCAAACGAAAAGCCTTATTTGGACCTATGACTTCAACCGCCCTCATTTTTGACATAAAATTCTCCTTTGTTTTATTTTTATTTCTTATAGTTTAACTTAGATTTTTACATACAAAAGATTTGCACATTTTTTTTTACTTATGTATAATCTCAGGTTTTATTACTTGGAGCATTTGTTTTATGGTTCGCATTAGTAAACAATCACAAAGAAGAGCGCAATCTCCTCGCAAAAGCAAAAACCCATCACAAAAATCGGGTTCTTTGAAAGACAATTTACCAAACGGTTTCAAAGCGCATGCAAATGGTGTTGAAGGTGATTTAGCTCAAAAAGTTTTTATTCCAAAGATCAAATAGTAAAAGGATTGTATCATGTCTAGACATCCAAGCTTTGGCAAAGCAAATAAAGGGGTTACAAAAAGAAACGTGTTAAAGCGTTTTGAAAGAATTAATGTTTTAAAAAAACTAGGCCGTTGGGACGCTGAAAAAAATAAAAGCGTAACAGGTCTCCCAAAAACACCTGTCGTTTAATAGATTTGACGTAGTAATTTTTACTACGTCCTCTTTATATGAAAATTCACATTGAAAACAACCAAATTGACCTTAGTTTTGATAAAAAAAACATTATAAAAATAGTCAAAACATTTTTAGCGTTTTATAAAATTAAAGCTGATGAAGCAGCCATTTATTTCGTAACCGAAGAAGAAATATGTAAGCTTCATGAGGATTTTTTTTCTGACCCCTCCCCCACTGATTGTATCTCTTTTCCGCTAGATAGTGAAGATGAACCCTACCGCATATTAGGCGAAATTTTTGTTTGTCCCAAAACGGCTGTTCAATATGCAAAGAATAATCATACTAATTCTTTAGAAGAGCTTTATTTATACGTCGTTCATGGTCTTTTACATTTAATAGGATTCGACGACATTGAAGAATCAGATAGATCGATCATGAGAGCTAAAGAAAAAGAATTTATGGGTTACTTAAAACACAATCTCCCCAATATCTTTTAAATTATTCAATTTCTCAATGATTGTCATACATTATTTTTTGTGATAATTTAAATATAAACTGTTATGTATATTTTTAATTATTTATAGGCTGCGCTTGATTAATATTATTTTTTTTTCGCTATTACTTATAACTTTAATAGCGAGCTTTTCTTTAACTGCTCTAATTAATGCATTTAGAAAAATTCATCAAAGAGATTGGACTAAATATTTAAAGAAAGATAGTTCCTTTGTTTACAAAACTTTGCCTAAATTTGTTTTCTTAGGTAAAGAACAAGAAGTAATATTTTTTTCTGCAATTTGCGCTCAAAATCTTGTGCGCTTTTGTTACGCAGCATTTGTCACCATATTACTTTTTAATAGTTCTTTATTTCAAAATTGGTTTACTGGGGTATCGTCTATAAATCATTTATATGACTTTTCCCTTGTATGGATATTTTTTTATACAATAGCCGCAGCTTTAATTTCGTTTATATTTGGTGATTATTTTTCCCGTATATATGCTATTAAAAAACCAGAATCTGCTATTCGAATTTGCTCAAGTATTGCCGCTCCTTTTCTATTAATTGTATTTCCTATTACTTATATTTTTTTTAAAATACCTTTGCTTGTAAAAAAAAATATGTATTTAGATACAATTTACACTCCTCATTCAAAAGCTAAGCAAGAGCTTATTAACATTATTCATGAAGCTCAATTAGGAGCCTCTTTTGAAGCTCACGATAAAAAATTAATAGAATCTGTTCTTCATTTTCGTGAAAGAATTGCAAGAGAAGTTATGGTTCCAAGAGTGGATGTATTTAGCTTGCCCGCAGAAACAACTATAAGAGATGCGGCAAGACTATCTGAAGGGTATAGCAGAACGCCTGTTTATAGAAATACTGTTGATAATATTGTCGGCGTCTTAATGTATAAAGATATATTAAATAAATTTGTGGAATATGAGGAAAAAAAGGATCCATCTATCCTTGAAAGCCCAATCGAAACAATCCAAAAAAGTGTTTTGTATACACCAGAAACTAAAAAGATTTCTGCTTTACTTCAAGAATTTAGAAAAAAACAAGTTCATTTATCCATAATTGTTGATGAATATGGAGGAACAGAAGGGATCGTCACGATTGAAGATATTTTAGAAGAAATTGTTGGTGAGATAGCCGATGAATATGACGAAGAAGAAACCCTTTTCAAAAAACAGGCAGACGGTTCATGGATTGTAGATGCAAGAATGAATATTGATGACGTTGAAGAAGAACTAGGTATTATTATCCCTCAAGATGGTGAATACGATACCATTGGAGGCTATATTTTTCATTGCACAGGTTCAATCCCTGATAAAGGATTTATCATCCACCAAGATCAATTTGAATTAGAAGTATTAAGCACAAGCGATCGCTCGGTTGAAAAAGTAAAAATTAAGCCTGAAGCTAGTAAAGATTGACTTTATAATTTTTTGTTATAAATAATTAACTTATCTTTTTTAAAAATGGATCGAAAATTTATTATAGCAAAACAATAGCTAACTTCTAATCTTAAGAAATTGGTTTAGATATTTTAAAGCAATAGTTTAAAGGCCTTTTTAAGATTAAGCTAAAGAGCTCAATCTTTTTTTACATTAATACTCTTACAGCATTTGTCATCACATTATGGAAGATACACCACTTTTCATTTTCTTTTTAACGGGTAGCCTTTCAACAATTATAATTTCTTGCGTCTTTTTTTGGTGGAAAGTTGGATCATTTCAAAAACTTGCTCAAACTATCATAGAAAAAGCTGAAGAAGATGCAAAACAATTGATATCTCAAACAGAAAACACTGTAAAGGAAAGACTTACTTCCCAGGAGAAAGATCTTCAAAAGTTATGGGATATTGAAAGAAAAAAAATATTGAGAGAAGAAGAAAAGATATTATTAAAAGAAACTAAACTAGAAAGTAAAGCTTCTTCCATCCAAAAAAAATTAGCAGAAGTTAATTACAAAGAAACTTTTTTAGCAAAACAAGAGGCTGAATTACTTTCTCAAACAGAAAAAAACAAACAATTACAAATAGAACTTTCCCATCAATTAGAAAAAATTTCTGGTATAACCTCGCAAGAAGCTAAAGAAATTCTCATGACTAAAATGATGGCAGAAGTTCAATCTGACACTGCTAGCTATATTAAAAGAGCTTGCAAGGAAGCCGAAGAAGTTGCTGAATTAGAAGCTAAAAAAATTATCGCAACAACTATATCTAGACTTTCTACTTCATCTATTTCTGAAATGACCATCAATACAGTATCTTTACCAAATGAGGATTTAAAAGGTCGTATTATTGGACGCGAAGGTAGAAATATTAAAGCTTTAGAACAAGCTACAGGAGTTAGTTTTCTAGTTGATGAAACTCCTGGAGCCATAGTTTTATCTTGTTTTGATCCAGTAAGAATGTATACAGCAAAACTAATTTTACAAGAATTAATAGCTGATGGTCGTATACACCCTTCGAGAATTGAAGAATTGATGGAGAAAACGAAACAACAGGTAAAGAAAAAAATCCGTCAATACGGTGAAGACGCAGCCTTACGCTCCGGGGCTATCAATATGCATCCCGAATTACTTGACCTACTTGGAAAATTAAAATTTCGCTTTAGCTACGGACAAAACATTTTAGAACATTCCATCGAAGTTTCTCATATTATGGGAATAATGGCATCAGAACTATTACTTGACGTTTCCCTTGCTAAACGTATTGGTTTATTACACGATATTGGCAAAGCTATGACTCATGAAATGGAAGGCTCTCATGCAATAATTGGTCATGATTTATGTTTAAAATATGGGGAATCTAAAGAAGTAGCGAATGGAGTTGGTTGCCATCATAAAGAAATATCTCCTTACAGCATAGAAGCTAGTCTTTGTGGAGCAGCGGATGCGATTTCTGCCGGCAGACCTGGGGCTAGAATAGAACCTTTAGAAGAGTATGTTAAAAGATTAAAGAAATTAGAAAGTATTGCCAATGAAATGCCTTGTGTTGAAAAAGCCTATGCTTTACAGGCTGGTAAGGAGCTTAGAATTTTTGTAACACCAGACCTTATTGAAGAAGATCAAGTAATCCTGTTAGCAAGAGAAATTACTAAAAGGATTGAAAAAGAATTAACTTATCCTGGAAAAATCAAAGTTACCGTTATTAGAGAAAAAAGAATTACCGAATATGCTTTGTAAATGTCTTCCCTTAAAAGCATACAATCTAACTGAATAGCCTTTGCAAATCTTTTCTTACATTTGATATAATTTTAGAAAAATAAACGATTTTTTATATGATTTTAAAATTAGCTTACTACGGAAACCCTATCTTAAGAAAAAAGGGTCAATTAATTGAAAATGTTACTGATGAAATCAAACAACTTGTTTTTGATATGTTCGAAACCATGTACCATTATGATGGAATTGGTATAGCCGCCCCACAAGTTCATCATTCTTTATCACTTTTTGTAATGTGTGTACCAAAAGTAATTAGTGAAGACCAAGTAGAAAAAGGAACAGAAAGAGTTTTTATAAATCCCAAGATTTTAGAATATGATCAAAAAACGTGGCTAAGAGGCGAAGGTTGTTTATCAATACCAAAGGTGTATGGGGAAGTAGAAAGACCTATTTCCATTAAAGTTGAAGCCATGGATTTGAATGGAAATATTTTTACAGAAACATTTTATGATTTAGAAGCTCGCTGCATTATGCACGAAAAAGATCATGTAGATGGAAAACTTTTTATCGATCGCATTCATGGGAAACAAAGAAAAGAGATGGAGCCCTATTTACAAACGATTAAAAAAAAGTATAAAGATTTTTAGATTACCAAAAACGTTTAATGTACTGAGTTATTTTCCCTAAGCTCAATAGATTCGAAAGCAGCTGAATATATCCATTTTTAGAAAAATGCAATCCTATGGAATGGGTATTTTCTAAATGAACGAGTTCATGTCTTTTAATCTCTACTAATTTTTCAGGCTCTAATTGCCAATTAGCTACTTCATTTTCGTTAAAAAAGATCGGTGAATAGTATTCTTGGCTAGCAGCTTCTCCAATCCCATTTAATAAAAAATAAGAACTTAATCTGATTTCTTTTACAGTTTTTATATGGCCTAAAGCTTCTATTCCACTTCTATTTTCAGACAGAGTGACGATATCAAAATAAATCTCAAAACTTATGGTAAAATAATCTTTATTATAATCTACCGATAAAACTCTTTTATTTTTTTCTGATTCTAAAACCATAGTTTCTAGTTCAAGATTTGAAAATCCAAAACCTAATATGGTGGAAATTCTACCAATGCTCGCTTGGGTTAATAATTTCCCCAATTGAATACCATTAACATAATCAATCCCTAATAACTGACAAATTTTTTCAATAATTGCTTTTGAAGACAAATTTTTTTGAAAACTTAGGGGTTCTGCCATAACTTTGAGGTTCCAACGTGGAATGTCGACAAGAGTTTGAGTGGGAATAAAATGGCACTCTGCATCCTGCACAAAAAATTCATTACTTGGAATATTTAAACGTATGTCTCGTAACAAATTGGATACGTGCTTATCATCTAATATCTGCTTAAAGCCTGTAAATTTTTTTAATTCCTCTTTATACATTGTCAAATTAAGACAATTTTTTTTTGGAAAAATTGGATGCTGGATTTGATAAGAAGATTCTTGTGTAGATTCTTGAGGATATAGATAACCTCTATCCAACGAACAAAGCACTGAATTATTTTGATTATCAAATTGATCAGATTGTATACACACAAAGTCTTTCCAAATGGAAAATTCTTTCTTTAAGTGAAGGTCTAATTCGTTTACTTTTGCTTTAATTACTTTGTCTGTTAAAACAGATTGCCAGCTTTTTAAATGGGTAAAGAGACGATCATGCAATTGGATATCACTTGTTTGGACGGGGCTTTTTATTAAAACATCGAGAAGTGAAATAAGGGAAGACTGAGTTAAATCTACTGGTTTTATATTAAGAAAATTTGCAAATGTTGCATCTTTTACTTCATTTACCATATCAACCTAACTTTTTCTTCCCGTTTATTCCAATCAATACACTAATTTAGACTTATTGTTCTATTTGTTCTATAGGAGTTGGAGCTCTTGAAACATTATTTCTTCCAATTGCCGTTGTCCACATTGATAAAATAATACACGAAGCTAAAAATATAGCCGCCATCCAAGCTGTAATCTTCTTTAATACATCAGCCGTTGATGTTCCAAATACAGATTCTGAGGCGTCTCCTCCAAAGGAAGATCCAAGTCCACTTGATTTGCTCTCTTGCATTAAAATAATGAAACATAGAAGAACGCAAAGCAATAAAAATAAGAAAATTGCGAAGAAATATAAAAAGGTACCCATATTTTTTTAACCTAAGTGGTGTTTTAATAATTTGTTTATTTGCTTTTACCTTTAATCATTTATAAGATTTACAAGCAATGAGGTGAAGAATTAACTATATTAGCAAAAACATCGGGTTTTAAGGAAGCTCCCCCTACTAGAAGACCGTTAATATTTTTTTGGCTTAATAATTCCGAAGCGTTTTCTGGTTTAACAGAACCTCCATATAAAATGGAAATATCTTTAAAATGGGGTTTATTTTTCTCTAACCATCTTCGACAAAACAAGTGACATTCTTCGGCTATATCAGCAGAAGCGTTAAGTCCTGTGCCAATTGCCCATACAGGCTCGTAAGCTAAAGTCACAAGATGGCTCTTTTGTGGAAGATCTTTAAAGCCAAAATTTAATTGTTCTTCTAAGACTTTAAAAGTTAGTTTTTCTTCACGCTCTTTTAATGTTTCCCCAATGCATAAAATAACTGCTAAGTCATTATTAAGAGCAGCTTGCATTTTTGCTTGAATCATTGCGTTGGTCTCAAAAAAAACTTTCCTTCGTTCTGAATGTCCAATAATTGTAAAATCAGCACCAACATCTTTTAGCATGGGGATTGAAATCTCTCCCGTAAAAGCGCCTTCCAATTCATAATATACATTTTGGGCACCAACCTTAATGTGGGTATCTTTAACCAACTCTTTAACAAATTCAATTAATGTGTATGGCACACTAAAACCTATTTGGGAGGTAGCTTGCTGTATTTGAGGGATGAAGGAAGAAAAAAAAGTTTCCGCTTCTTTTTTGGTTTTATACATTTTCCAATTAGCTACAATAGTAGATTCTTTTTTCATTTTAAACCGACAATGCATAGATAAAAGTGGATAATACGAGTACTTAAAATGTTTTTCAATAAACTTCTTACAATCTTAAATTTTTCCAAAGGTTAAAAACCCTTTTGTCTGTCTTGAAAAATTGATCAGATTTTGAGAGAATATTTTCATTTAACCTTGAAGCTATCATAATGAGTTTTTCTGAACTTCCGGTACTTTCTGTAACTCAATTAACCCATGCAATTAAACATAGTTTAGAAAGCATGTTTAGTCAGATCTGTATTCAAGGTGAAATCTCAAACCTTAAAATGCAAAGTTCAGGACACCTATATTTTTCTCTTAAAGATTCACAAGCACAAATTGCTGCTGTAATGTTCAAAGCAGATGTTAATTTATTAAAAAATATTCCAAAAGATGGCAATCAAGTCATTATTAAAGGTGAAATTCACGTTTATGCGCCTAGTGGTAAATATCAAATTGTTGTGAGGGAATTGAGATATGTAGGACTTGGAGAACTACTTCTTAAACTTGAAGAACTAAAACAAAAAATTTTAAAAAAAGGGTGGTTCAAAAAAGAACTCAAGAAAAAAATACCCTCTTTTCCTAAAACAATAGGAGTTGTCACAAGCCCAACGGGTGCTGTAATACAAGATATTATCCATGTTTTAAAAAGAAGATATCCAAATTTCCATCTAATTTTAAACCCGGTTAAAGTACAAGGTGAAGGTGCTCCAAAGGAAATTGCTCAAGCTATCAATCAATTTAATGAGTTGAACTTAGTTGATGTAATCATTGTTGGGCGAGGTGGCGGAAGTTTAGAAGACCTATGGGCTTTTAACGAAGAAATTGTAGCTGAAGCTATTTATAATAGTCACATTCCTATTATTTCGGCTGTAGGGCATGAAACAGACCATTGTATTGCCGATTATGTCGCAGATATACGGGCCCCTACCCCTTCAGCTGCTGCTGAAATTGTTATGGGAGAGAGAGCTCAAGTCATTAAGTATTTATGGCAACTGCAACAACAAATTGAACTTTGCTTATCAAAAATTATATCTCAGAAAAAAAAGCATCTTCAATTATTAAAAAAACAACCTTTTTTCACCTCTCCCTACACACTCCTGGCTGATAAGATGCAAAAAATGGATGATATTAAAGATAGTCTTACCGAAATTATACAGTTACAAGTCTTCCATCGAAAAAAATCCCTTTTAGAAAAAAAGAAACAACTTCTTTTTTTAAAACCTAATAATAAGTTAAACAATTATAAATCTAAATTACTAAAAATAAAAAAAGAAATTGATAATACTTATTTAGATTATTTAAGAAAAAAACAAAGAGAACTCCATTTAAAGTCTGATAATTTACAAAAAAAATGGCTCTACAGCTTTATGTTAAAAAAGCAGCGATTTGAAAAAAAAGAGAAAGAAAAAACATTAGTTATTAGTATACTTAGGGTTATAAATCAAAAAAAAGTCTTCCTAAAGAATATTCAAACTATATTAGAATCAATAGATCCAAAAAATCTTTTAAATAAAGGTTATTGTATTCTCTTTTCTGAAAAAAAAGATTCGGTTATAACTACTGTTGATTCTGTTAATATCGCGCAGCCTCTTACAATTGTATTGTCGGACGGAGAAGTTTTTACCACCGTAACTAAAGTAGAGAAAAATGACACAAAATTATGACCTTAATTCTTTAAGTTTTGAAAAAGGATTCTTAAGATTAGAAGAAATCTTAGAAAAAATGAATTCAGAAACGATAGAACTTGAGGAATCTCTTAAACTTTATGAAGAAGCAGATCAATTAATTCAACTTTGTAATAAAAAATTAAATGATGCTGAAAAAAAAATAGAGGTTTTGATAAAAGGCAGAAACGGGGAAATTATAATGAGCGCAGATCGACAACCTTTGACACAAGATTTTCAAGATAATTCACCACCAACCTCTTAAACCCTCCCCTTAACTTAAAATTTGCATAAACTAAAAGCAAAAAATTTCATGAATTCACTTTTAGACAAAATTGAAAGCCCTATTGATTTAAAAAATTTTTCAATTGAACAATTGGAACATTTGGCATTAGAAATAAGACAAAAAATTATTGAAGTAATGTCAAAAAATGGTGGGCATCTAGCTTCTAATTTAGGTACTGTCGAATTAACTATAGCTCTTCATAAAGTGTTTCATTCTCCAAATGATAAATTTATTTGGGACGTAAGCCATCAAGCTTATACTCATAAAATATTAACTAATCGAAAAGAGTTATTCTCAACTATTAGACAGTATAAAGGACTTTGTGGTTTTACCCATCCTAAAGAATCCCCCCATGATCATTTTCATGCAGGGCATGCAGGAACTGCCCTTTCATTGGGCTTAGGTCTTGCCACAACAAGAGATTTAAACGCTGAAAGTGACCATGTTATCCCAATTATTGGCGATGCTACTTTAACTTGTGGATTATCTTTAGAAGCCTTAAATAATATTCCAAAAGATTTAAAAAAGTTTATTTTAATCCTTAATGATAACAAAATGTCTATCTCCAAAAACGTTGGAGCCATAACATACATTTTAAGTCGTATTTTGAACAATCCAACTTCTAGCAGGATATATAGAGAACTTGAAAAATTAGTTGGAAAAATACCAAATTATGGAAGAAGTTTATCACAGCAAGGTAGAAAGATAACTGAGTCAATTAAAAATTTAGTCAGTCCGGCCGCTTTTTTTGAACAGTTTGGCTTGTCTTATATAGGCCCTATTAATGGTCATAATATAAATGAAATTATAGAGGCACTAGAGGGTCTAAAAGATTGTAAATGGCCAACTATTTTACATGTTTTGACAGAAAAAGGGCATGGGATGGAGGAAGCTATAAAAAATCCTGTTTGTTACCATGGCGCTAAACCTTTTAATTTAGATACTGGAAAATTTTTACCTGCTAACTCTACACAAAAGTCATTTCCAAAAGTTTTTGGCTCCCATATTTTAAAAATGGCTGATAAAAATAAAAACATTATTACAGTTACGCCAGCTATGTCTGCGGGTTCTTGTTTAGATGAATTTATGATAAAATACCCAAAACGGTGTATTGACGTTGGAATAGCTGAGTCTCATGCTGTAACTTTTTGTGGGGGGCTTGCTAAAGATAAAAGGATAAAAGTTTTTTGTTCAATATATGCAACATTTTTACAAAGAGCATTTGATAATTTGTTTCATGATGTTTGCTTACAAGAATTACCAGTAGTTTTTGCTATTGATAGAGCTGGCATTTCAGGTCCAGACGGTTCTACTCATCATGGTATTTATGATATCTCTTTTTTAAATGCTATGCCTAACATGATTATAGCACAACCTAGAAATGGAAACATTTTAAAAGAATTAATGGAGTCTTCTTTAACGTATGATAAACCTTTCGCTATTCGCTATCCCAATATGGTAACAGATGACGATGATGAAAAAATATCTTACCGACCCATTGGCAAAGGTGAAATTTTAGTTAAAGGAAAAAAATACTTGCTAATAGCACTAGGTCATATGAATTCAATCGCGATGCAGGTACATGAGAATTTGCAACAATGTGGAATTGAAGCTACTGTATTTGATCCTATCTTTTTAAAACCACTAGATTCTTTAGCTCTAAATGAATTATTAATTGAGCATGACACAATTATTACGATTGAAGAACACGCTGTTAACTGCGGCCTTGGATCAATCATTAACAATTTCTTAGCGCTTAATGATTATAGAGATGTAAAAGTATTAAACATAGGAATTCCTGAATTATTTTTGGAACATGGTAGCCATAAAGCATTAAGTGAAGAAATAGGATTGAGTTCTAGCCAAATAACAAAAAAAATCTTAGATTTTTCTTTAAAGACCATAGAAAATGATAACAAAAATTTAAGTGTAATTTCATGAAAATTGCATTATTCCCGAATCCAGAAAAATCTCTTTCTTTACAATTGGCACGTGAGATAGCCTACTTTCTTGCCAAAAAAGATGTAAAAGTAGTTGTTCAAGAAGATGTTGCAAAAGAATTTAATCTTCCTCCAGTTGATAATGAAAAAATCGATTTTATTATTTCTTTGGGCGGCGATGGCACAATTTTGCGTTTGCTTCACAAATATCCTCATTTAGATGCACCTATAATTGGAATTAATTTAGGAAGCTTAGGGTTTCTCGCCGATATTCAAATTAAAGAAATTTATCCATCCCTTGATGCTATTCTTGAAGGTAAGTATGAGATTCAAAATCGTTTAGTTATGGATGGAATTAATCCTGATGGCACGCAATCCTTTGCTGTAAATGAAGTCGTTCTTCATAGGGCACAAAATCCTTGTTTGATTGATTTGTCCATTTGGGTTGACGATATTTACGTTAACACATTTTCGGCGGACGGGATCATTATAGCAACACCTAGTGGCTCTACAGCTTATTCTCTAGCAGCTGGAGGTCCAATTTTAACACCTGAACTTGAAGCTTTTGTATTGACTCCTATATGTCCCCACACTATTACAAATAGACCAATTGTTTTAATGCCAAAAAAAGAAATAAAGATTCAATATATAAGCCATCATGATCCAATTGAAATTACCTACGATGGATGCAAGCGTTTTCCTATGGTTACTTCAGACGTATGTACAGTAAAAAAATCGAAAAAATATTTTAAAACTGTCTTTTTACATTCACATGACTATTTTTCCACATTAAGAGGCAAACTTGGTTGGAGTGGCAAACTCAAAATTTAAGTCATCATCTTAACTTTGTATCATTTTTTTAGTATCTACCTACTAACAAAAACTTTCTATCCTTAAACTACTCTCTTTAATTTGATTGAAAGATTATTTAAAGTTAGATTCAAAAAGTACTTTCTATTTTTTTTGCTTAAGAAGTCTAATTTGCCAATTAAGTTTCCTAAATTCATTTGCTATAATTCATTTAAATTTCATTCCTTTCTGAGATTTAAGAAAATAGCAAAAAAATGAATCTCTTTTTTAAGATTTTTTTGAAAAAACAAAAAAAATCTAAATTTTTTTGAAATTCTAACAAATTTTCATTTATTTTTAGCTTTTGAGTGAATAGCTTAAGGCATTCTAGTTCTTTTATTTAAGGAAAACAATATAAAAATTATTTAAAAACTGTGAAATTATGCTGGAGAATTTATTTGCTAATCCGTATCTAAAAAGGGTAAATCCTTTTTTTTTAATCTGCGGAAAATGGCTTCATTTGATTGCAGAAATTAAGAAAAACGAATGATTTTGAACAAACACCAACAATTAGGAGTGTGTATGAAAAAGAAATTCGGATTCATTTCATCAACAGTTGCAATGTTAGTAACTGCTTTTGCATTAACAAGCTGCTGTGGCGATCGCGATGCATGCTGTGATCCATGTCCAAGACCATGTCCACCAAAACCTTGTTGTGCGAAGCCATTGCCAAAGCCATGCTGTCCAGCACCAAGACCTGTTTGTGATGCTGAGCCAGTTTGCTACTAATCTAGGAATTTACTAGTTTTTAGAATACCAGTGGAATATTTCCACTGGTAAGTATAAAAACAAATCATCTAACATATGAAAAATCAAAAAAACACTTTTCGAAAGAAAGCTATAAGAATCGTTTGTCAAGCTTGTACAATCACAGTTTTGACAGGATGCACTTGGTGGGATCCATGTTATGAACCCTGTCCAGTCGTCCCAAAAAGACCATCGATTTGTCCTTGCAATTATCATTCATCATGTTGTGAAAATGTCATCTGTGATGATGTTCCTATTGACATTAATTAACGATGCAGGAATTTTTTATATGGTTAAGAGGGCTAGATTCCTCAACAGATGAACAAAAAGTGACTTAAACTAACTTAAGGAGTCTCCATGAAAAAACAACTAGGAGTTTTAGCCTCGTTGCTTTTTTTATCCGCAACAGCTTTTATGTGGACTGGATGCTGTGACAGTAATTACTGTAACAGTGAACCAGAATGTATAGAGCAACCATATGCTCAACCATATGGTTCCACTGACGAATCTGTATGTGAACCGCAACAACAGGTTGGGTACCAAGAATCAGCAAGCTTTGGCCAAATGCCATCATTTGGAGAAAGCAGACAAGATGCTTGCGAACAACCACAAGCTTGTGAACAACAACCAGCTTGTCAACCTGTTTGCCAACCAGCTCAACAACCTGTTTGCGCACCAAAATGCCAACCAGTAAGAAGAGAATGTGGTCCAGTTTGTAAAGAAGCTCCGCCAATTCCTTGTGAGCCACTTTGCAAAAAATTAGAACCTTGCAAACACCCAAATCAAAATGAATTACGCTGCTTTGATGGAATTACAGTCTCTGCTCGTAATCCTAAAATGTGTTTACTTGGCGAACAATATCCTTTAGAATTTGACATTTGCGCATGTCAAGATGTTTGTGATGTAGTTGTTACAGCACATCTTCCTGAAGGCGTAACATTTGTAAAAAGCGTACCAGAAGCGAAAGTTGAAGGTCGTAAATTGACATGGTACATTGGATCAATGGATCAAGGTCAACATATTTTAGCAAAAGTTTTTGTAAAATGTGAATGTGAAGGTGAATTGTGCGCTTGTTTTTGTGCAACTGCAACGCCTGTTAGATTCTGCTCTTTGCTCTGCGCAAAGCCTGTTCTTACATGTGAAAAATGTGCGCCAGAACAAGTTTGTCCAGGTGATGCTGTAAATTATACTATCACAGTAACAAACCGTGGTAGCTGTGCAGCTGAAGATGTAGTTGTTACAGATAATTTACCAGAAGGTGTTCAAGGTCCAAATTGTCAAAGTACATTGACATATAAACTTGGAACTATTCAGCCATGCGAATCAAAAACTGTTAACATTTGTACAACTGCGGTAAAACGTGGTAAATTTACAAATACAGCAGTTGTAACAGCTTGCAACGCGGATTCAACATCTTGCCAAGCAACTACATGTATTTGCTGCTGCGCTATTGAATGTTTCAAATGTGGTCCAAAAGAACAACAAATCGGCAAAAACGCTGATTACCAAATTACTGTTGTTAACACAGGTGATTTACCACTAACAGAAGTTGTTGTAACTGACAGCGCTCCTTCTTCTACAGCTATTGTTAACGCTAACGGTGCAACCGTTGATGGCAATAAAGCTGTTTGGAGATTAAAAGAGTTAAAACCAGGTGAAAAAGTTACGTTTAATACAACGTTATCTACTTGTACACCAGGTTGCTTCACAAACAAAGTATATGTATCTACTTGCCAAGGATGCAATACATCTTGCGAAGCTACAACTCGTTGGAGAGGTCGTCCAGCATTAAACGTTTGTGTAACTGAAACTGAAGATGCAATTTGCATTGGCGATTCTACAACTTACATTATTACTGTTGTGAACCAAGGTTCAGAAGCTGATAGTAATGTTGTTGTTAACGTTAACTTCCCAGATGAAGTTCAACCAATTAGCGCAAGTGGTGATTCAGCAGCACAAATTAATGGTCAAAACGTAAGATTTGCACCATACCCAAGTTTAGGTGCTCGTCAGACAGCTAAATTTAGCATTGTTGGTAAAGCAAAGCAATCAGGTGATGGTCGCGTAAAAGTTGAACTATCTTCTGATTCTATTAAAACACCAATAGTACAACAAGAAAGCACAATCGTTAACTAATTTTAATTAGTTTACAATCTTTCATTAAAGGGCAGGTAAAACTGCCCTTTTTGTTTTGCCAAATCTTGAAAAAAATTTTCATTAAAAATAACTGAATTACTCTTAAGTTATTATTTACCCCTGTAAGCTTTTGTCCATTTTAATTGAATTCGATCAAAAACTTTTCGATACCTATGATCTGAATAGATTTTCCCGTTAGAAGTTTTGCCAGTAAACATTTAAATCAAAAATATTATGACAATCATAATTTTTTTAAAGTTAGGCAAATTCTACGGTTTTTAAAGGTTTGCCTGTTTCGCAATTGTTTCTTTTCGTCTAATTCGGCATATTGTAGTATGACACTTAAATGAACTTAAACTCATCACTAAAAACTTAAGAAATGCAAGAAATCATTTTAGGATCTAACTCACCTAGACGAAAGGAGATATTTAGTTTCTTTTCTATTCCCTTTACACAAATTGCTTCAGATTTTGATGAAGATAGCATTGTGTTTGAAGGCGATCCCATTAGCTATGTACAATCTTTAGCTAACGCAAAAGCCCAAAGTCTTCAAAAAAAACACCCTGACAAAATTATAATCACTGCAGACACCATCGTTTATCAAGATGGGAAAGTATTTAACAAGCCCTTAACCGAGGAAGAAGCTTGTGAATTTTTAACTCTTTTGCAAGGGAAATGGCATTCTGTTTTTACATCTGTTGTTGTTACAAAATCTAATCGTTATTACCAAGATTTTGAAGAAACAAAAGTCTTATTTAATGCTTTAAATCAAGAACAGATCAAGCAATATCATACAAAAATGGATTGGAAAGACAAAGCAGGAGGATATGCCATTCAATTTGGAGGAGGAATTATCATAAAAAAAATTGACGGGTGTTATTATAATGTTGTTGGTCTTCCCATTAATACTTTGCATACACTTTTTAAAAAAATCGATATAGATTTGTGGGATTATGTACGTTAAATTTCTTGTCTGTTTATTTTTATTTGTTCATAGTTTTTTGTTTAGTATTGAAGATAGTGAAACAAATAGAATTTTATATTTAGCTCAAACTGGAAAGGTTTCGGAAGCGTTAAATATCTATAAACAAAAAAAAGAGCGTATTGGTAAACACGATTTTTCTTTACTTGAAAAACTTGGGTTAATCATTTTAGACCAAGGTTTTAAATCACCCGATCCTGAAATTCAATTTTTAACCTATTTTGCTTCAGGGATATCTCTTAATGAAAAAACTCTTAGGTATTTAGAAGAAGGTTTAAAAAGTCCCATTCCGCAACACCAACTTGTTTGTTTAAATTTACTATCTCGATATCAAAATGATTTTGGTAATCATTGTATTTATCGAGCTATGTCTTCAAATAATCTAGGAATACGATTAGAAGCGGCCTATATTTTAGCTGAAAAAAAAGATTTAAAAGCTGTAGCCCACATAGAATCGTTGATGAATAAGGTGCCAGATGAACTTCTCCCCCTTTTTTCCATTCTATTTTCTTTAGTTGATAGCCCAGACTCTACAAGAGCTTTAAAAAAGTTTTTAATCCATTCATCAACAAATGTTCGCGTAGCGAGTATTCACTCTTTGACAAAAACTGAGCGCGATGACTTTATACCCTATTTCAGACGTATGATCACCCACTCTAATTTTTCTCAACAAGAAGCTTGCGCAACAGCTTTAGGAAAATTCAAGGATGATAAGTCGGTTTTAAAATTAGAAAATTTATTAAATTCAAATCATGAAAGTGTCAAAGTGGCTGCTTTGCAATCACTTATTCATTTAGGCCATTCTAAACATCAAAGTGTTTTAGAGTGTTTAGCAAAAGAAGGTAATCTTTACGCTATTGCAGCCCTTGCAAATTGTAAAAATGTAGAGGATTTACTATTTGAACTTATGCAAGATGGCAATCCTCAAATTAAAATAAATGCTGCATTATCTTTACTAGAACTTCAAGATTCAAGGTGTTTACCAATAATAAAAAAATTATTAACTCAAGACAATTTGTTTGTACTACTTCGTCAAACGTCTCCAGGTTTGAGCCTTCATTATTGGAAAGCTACTAGTAGCCCAGCTACTACGAAAGAAGAACAAGAAATTATTGCAGAGCTAACGCTTAGTGTTAAGGAAGATATTTTAGATAAAGCAGCTAACTTAGCAGAAAATTCTTTTTTAGAACTAGCAGAAGCTCTATTTGCTTCTCAGCAGACTAACTTAATCCCACAAACTACGATTTTATTGATGCATATGCAAACAGAAAAATCTGTAAATCTTTTAAAAAAGTATGTTAATTGTGTAGGCGTTCCTTTAACACGTAATTTTTGTAATTTAGCATTGTACAGACTAAGAGAAAAAGGACCTTATGCAAATAATTTAAAAAATTGGCTATTAGCTCAACAACAAGACGATTTAATCAAGTTTCGAGAATTCCTACCTTGGGAACTTCGTGAAAAGCAAACAAGACATGAATTAAATCCAAAAGAAACTTCACAATTATTATTAGAAACGATCGAAGCATTTGTAGAATCAGGTGATGAAGATGGCTTTGATACACTTTTACAAGTAATTGAAAATGGCAATCCTAAAAATAGATATGCATTAGCTGGCTTTTTGCTACGCGCTTCTCAATAACTTAAATGTGGTGAATTTTTTTTGTTGAAATAGTAATTTTTAATGTATCATCTTACTTTATTAATTTTTTAACCTGAACTTTGGGTTTTAGTTGCCCTTTAAATTTAAATCTTACTTTTCATCAGCATAAAGTGCACGATGTAGGAACCTTAGTCGATTATAGATGACTCTCAATAAATTTATTTTCATTTTATTTATAACTTTTACGTCATTTTGCCTTTTTGCTTCAGAAGAAATACCTCAAGTAAAAGTTAAAGGTATTAAAATTGATCTTAAAGACCCTGTTTATGAAAACGGTTCTTTATATACGGATCAAGGCGGAGTTATAACGGCTGATGGATTTAGACTACAGGCTCAAATCATTCATTATAGCGATTGTAATGGTACAATTTTAGTAAAGGCTGAAAAAGAATTGCTACTTGAAGTTGGACCTTACTTATTTTTAGGTGATAAAATTGAATATAACTTCTCTACGCATACAGGCATAATAACTAATGGACGTACAGGTATTGAACCTTGGTATTTTGGTGGAGAGGAAGTAGAGATATGCAGTAATGGAGACTATATTTTTCACCAAGCATTTATAACAACTTCGGAAGGAATTTATAAGGATTGGGAAATCAAAGCAGACTTTGCTCAAGTCACTTCCTATGGTTTAGTCAGAACAAAAGATGTGACATTTAATTTTTTTGGTAAAACAATTTTTTGGTTGCCTAAATTTGAAATTAATTTGAATTCTGTTTTTGATAGTCCGATCAATTATGATATTCAATGGGGTGGCCGTAGATCAATGGTTGGTTTAATCTATGAATTTATCTCATGGGATCGTTTTAGGTCATTAGTTCGACTTGATTACCATTTAAAAAGAGGCTTTGGAGGAGGTTTAGAAACACACTATCGCTCTTTCAACAACAAAACTTTTTTTAGCACAATCAATTATTATGCAAAAGATCGCTCCTTAACGTATCCAATAGCAAAACATCGTTATCGTTTTCAAGGTGTTTATCATACAAGTATTGATCATGATACAATAACCGCTGATTTGACTTATGACAAATTAAGCGATATTGACATGGTAACAGACTACACTGATAGAGGCTTAAACCTCGAGCCTGCCGGTAAAACACAGGTTTTAGTACGAAAATTAAATCCTTGGTGGAGAGCTAATTTTTTTTCCAAACTAAGAGTGAATAATTTTCAAACGGTGAAGCAAGAACTCCCCTCTTTAGCTATATCTGTAAAACCATTTGTGATGGGACATTCAGGAATATTATTCGAAAATTATTTAAAAACTTCTTATTTAGATTTTGCTTATTCTAGGCAATCTTATAATGTGAGAGATTTTAATTCATCTAGATATGAGTATCAAAATAGAACATACAGACCCTTTGATTTTTATAATTTAAAACTTACCCCTGAAATAGGGGCTGTAATTATTCATTATGGCAACTCCCCAAACAAAAATCCTAAAGAGCTTGTCATTGGCAATTTTTCTTTAGAAGCAAATAGTTTTTTTCACAAGTATATTGGTTCTTATAAGCATATTATTAAACCATATGCGAGATACGATTATTTTACCTATCCAACTGTTAGGCCAAATCGACATTTTATTTTTGATATTGATGATGGTTGGTATCGTTTAAATCAACTAAAATTAGGATTTTTACAATCCTTTTTTGTTAAGGAATCGAGGGGGTGTATTCAACGCATTTTAACTGCCGACATCTATTCTTATGGTTTTTTTGATACACCTACGGTACACGCCATTTTTCCGAAAATCTATTGTGATTTGTATTGGCTAACATTACCCACTTTGCGTCACTGCTTTCAAACTGCTTGGGATTTAAGATATCAAATGGTAGATCATTTCAACTTTCGAACAGAATGGACGATTAGTCGCTCTAGTGCTCTAAGCGCTGAGTATAGGCATCGTGACAAATATGATTGGAGAAAAGCTGTAAAATACAATTTTATTTTAGATTCTTTTCGAAGTGTACGAGAATTAGAGCATTCTTCAGTATCTGATCAAAGAGACACATTATTACTACATTTTTTTCACCGTTTTCATCCAAATTGGGCCGTAGAATTTGAATCTCGTCACGGTTGGAATAGGAGATATGAACCCTCTTATAATGAATATGAAATAGATTTTATTACAACTTTGCAATCCTCTTGGCATTTTAAATTTTCCTACCAAAAAAGGGAAATTGATCATCGCTTCGCAGTTTATTTTTCTATAGGTATAAAACGTCCTACACTTGACGACCCTTATCCTATGTGTGTCAGTTTTTAAACAATTTATTTTTAATTACATATAAAAAAATTTATAGTCATAAACCGAATGTTTTTGTTGATAAGATTATCCTTTTTTTTTAAAACAAAGATAATATAAAAGTTTTTTGTTTCAAGTTAACCACCTCGATTCCTCTGTTCTTAAAAGAGCCTTTTTAAGTTTTATAACATTTAAATTAAATAATGAATTTAACCTTCAAAAATAAGGATTTATTATGAAAGCCTTAGTTTTTAATGGGAAAAATACAATAAATGTAGAAGAAGTTAAAAAACCGACAATTGAAAATCCTAAAGACGCCATTCTTAAAGTTACCTCTTCTGCTATTTGTGGGAGTGATCTTCACATGTATGACGGTCGGACCGACATGCCTAAGGGTTCGATATTTGGTCATGAAATTATGGGGGTAATTGAATCCGTTGGAGAAGCTGTTACTTCTATTAAAGTGGGCGATCGAGTTGTTTTGCCCTTTAATATCGCTTGTGGGTTTTGTTTTAATTGTATTCGACAATTTCCAAATGCTTGCTTAACTGTAAATCCAGAAGGGCCAGGTGGCGCTTACGGTTATGCAGATATGGGACCGTTTAAAGGAGGTCAAGCCGAATTTGTTCGTGTTCCTTTTGCAGATTACAATTGCGTTAAATTACCTGGAAAACCATTTGATGAATTTGAAATAGATTTTCTTTTATTAGCAGACATTTTCCCAACCGGCTACCATGCTTGTGAATTAGCCAATGTTCAACCTGGAAAATCTGTGGCTATATTTGGAGCCGGACCCGTTGGTCTTTTAGCCGCATATTCTGCTTTTATTAAAGGTGCTTCCCAAGTTTTTATCGTAGATCAATCCGATGTGAGATTGCAATTAGCAAAACAAATCGGCGCTCACCCTATAGATTTGAAAGCTGGAAATCCAGCTGAACAAATTTTAGAGGCTATTGCTCACAATCAATTGATACAAGAGTCATTAAGACCTGGTGAAATAAAAATGCCGGGTGTCTTATGTGGGATTGATGCTGTTGGTTACCAGGCAAGAAAAACGGAGGATATCAATGATGAAGATCCAGGTAGTGTATTAACTCAATTGGCAAAGATCGTTAATCCAACTGGCAATATAGGGGTTGTTGGAGTATATATGCCCGTGGATCCAAGAGGTGTTGATAGTAATGCAAAACAAGGCATCATTGAAATACCTTATGGTACAATTTTTTATAAGGGTATTACTATTGCTTGTGGACAAACACCCGTAAAAAAATATGTAGAATATTTAAAAGATTTAATCATTGCCAAAAGAGCAAAACCCTCTTTTATTGTTTCTCATAAAATTCGTATCGATGAAGGACCAAAAGCATATGAGCTATTTGATCAAAGAGGGATGAATGAAGGTAAAGATCATACTAAAATCATCATTCAATTTGATTAATTTTTTTTAAGCTTTGCTTTTCTGAAGATGTTTAGAAGCTAAAAAAATAATAACGACCCAAATAAAACCACCGAGTAGAACAGGAGATCAAAGAGAGATAGATGAAACTTATTAAATAATTTAGTTTATTTATTGAGACAATAATTATTGCTATCTACCTCTCATGCCCTTTTGTTCTACTCTGTGGTGATTTTTTATTATATGAGTTAGAAAATTCCCTACAGGCTCTAAAGTTAAATATTTTTACAATAGAGCTCACAAAACTAAAAAGCGGCAAGGTCAGCATTATCTATCTTTATGGTTTTATCTTTTACCTTTTTATCCTTTCATGTTAAATTGGTCTTCACTTAATTGACAAAAGTAATTACACAATTACTCCTATTTACCTTTAATAATTGCGGTTCTTTTTATGGATATATTAGTTATTGGAACAGGTTATGTCGGCTTAGTAACAGGAACTTGTTTAGCTGAAATGGGACATCATGTGACATGTTTAGATATTGACGAACAAAAAATCGAAAAGCTTTTAAACGGCACTATCCCCATCTACGAACCTGGTTTAGAGGAAATGGTTAAACGAAACAGCAAAGCTGATCGTTTATATTTTACAACCGATTATGAAACAGCCCTGCAAGAAGCTGAAGTTTGCTTTATTACAGTAGATACTCCTGTTTCACCAACAGGACATGCAAATTTAGACTTTGTTAAAGCGGTTGCAAAATCAATTGGTCTATATATTAATAACTATAAAGTAATAGTCAATAAATCTACTGTTCCAGTTGGAACAGCGCATTTGGTAAAAGAAATTATTCAAGCTGAAATTGAGGCTAAAAAACAAAACATTTTGTTTGATGTCGTTTCAAATCCCGAATTTTTAAAAGAAGGAAATGCAGTAAATGACTGTATGAAGCCGGATCGGATTATCATTGGTACTGATAGCCCGAAAGCCGCAGCAATTATGAAAAAATTGTATTCTCCTTTTATGTTAAATCACGAAAAATTCATGTTAATGAATATAGCTTCAGCTGAGCTGACAAAATATGCTGCTAATGCAATGCTTGGTCTTAGAATTTCTTTTATGAATGAGATGGCAAATATTTGTGAAAGAACCGGGGCTGACATCAATGAAATACGCAAAGGGATTGGCTCTGATAAAAGAATTGGTAGTGATTTTTTATATGCAGGGGCAGGTTTTGGCGGCTCTTGTCTTCCAAAAGATATACGCTCTTTAGTTAAACAGGCTGAAGAATTAAATAGTTCAAGTGCTATTTTACAAGCCATTGAAGAAGTTAATTCCAACCAAAAAAAGGTTCTAGGAGAAAAAATTTCCCGTTATTTTTCTTTATGTGACGGTTTAAAAAATAAAACTATAGCGATATTAGGTTTGTCATTTAAACCAGATACCGATGATATGAGAGAAGCACCATCACTTACTCTAATTAATCAATTGTTAGAAGAAGGAGCAACTGTTCGCCTTTATGATCCAGTAGCTATGGATAATGCCAAAAAAATAATACCTGATAATGAAAATATTGTTTGGTGCGAAAATGAGCTAGAAGCCGCATTTGGAGCTCATGCTATAGCTTTAGTAACAGAGTGGAAGCAATTTCGATTTTTAGATTTCGAAGCAATTTTACATAATATGGAAGGTTGCGCTTTTTTTGACGGAAGAAATCAATATATTCCTTTAGAAATGTATCAAAAAGGATTCGATTATTTTTCTATTGGAACATCGTTTGCCCAACAATCTCTAACACCTGAATATAATTTTGTATCTTAATTTATGCTTACATCTTCATACTGGAAAAATTTAACAAGTTTAATAGAAAATTGTTTAAATCAACTGATACCTTCTTCATCACAAGCTTATTCCAAGCTTTATGATGCCGCTAGATATTCACTCATAGGTTCTGGCAAAAGAATTAGACCAGTTCTAGCTTTAGCTATGACAGATTGCATAGGAGGATCTTTAGAAAAAGCTTTAACCCCCGCTTGCTGCATTGAACTTGTACACACTTATTCATTAATTCACGATGACCTTCCTTGTATGGATAATGATGATTTTAGACGAGGCAAACCCTCACTTCATAAAGCATTTCCTGAAGGGCACGCCGTGCTAACAGGTGACTTTCTACTTACGGAATCATTTTTTCAAATTTCCACTTCCCCACAACTCACATCTCAACAAAAAGTTCTTCTAATTAAAACTTTAAGCGAAAAATCAAGTGCTAAAGGAATGATTGGAGGACAAATAATGGATATTGAAGCTGATGGTCGTGAAATATCGTTACAAAATCTTCAAGAAATTCATAAATACAAAACAGGAGCTTTAATAACAACTTCTGTACTTTTTGGTGGAATAATTGGTAAAGCTACAAAAAAGCAACTTTTTCATATAGAGCAATTTGGTGAAAATATTGGGTTAGTATTTCAAATTACTGATGATATCTTGGATGCTCCTACCGATTTAAAATTAAAAACTCCTAAATCTACTTATGCAACTATTTTAGGTATAGAAAGCTCTAAAAAGATGGCTAATCAACATTTCGAGAAAGCACTTTTTCATCTTGATAAAATTAATGGAAAAAAAGAATATTTGACAGAGTTAGCACATGCTATTATAAATCGAAATGAGTAGGTAAGAAATGATTATACCTGTAAGCAGATGTTCTTCTTTTGAAGAAATATCATTAGCAAATGATACGGTTAGCGTACAAATGCCTAATAATCTTAATATGACACCAATAAGCCTTATTTCGCTATCAACTAAAAAAGTATATTTAGCTGTAAGCATCCTAAACTTACCATTAGTTATAGTTACTGGCATTTTAGCAAATGATACTATTAATCAGAAAAATAATGGTCCATTGATTGCAGCCATTAGTTTGTTAGGTGCATACTCTGCAGGTTACGTTATCTATAATATAATTTTTAATAGATCTATTAATACGGAAGAACTGCCAAATAGAGTTGTTAACACAACTTCAAGCAAAAAAAAATTCCATCTAATAAGCAACTGCGTAAAGCCAATTTTTGATGGTTTAGCTATGGCTTTTTATTACTCTAGCCTAACTCAAAACCTTAAACCTCTATATTTTACAGCTTTAATTGAATCAGCCCTCACAACGGTTGCTTTTTTCATTGCAAATGGCATATTTGTGTCATCTCTTAGGACAACTAATAATTAAATTATCATTTGCAATTTTGCAAAAGTCTATCAAATTTCTACCAAGTGTAGACCACATCAACACCTATACCCATAGATTTCCAACTTAACTTGTCATATCTATGATTTGATCTCCAGTAGCTATATTCAATAAATAAATCAACTATATACGGCCTGCAACATAAGATTTTAGACCCAAGCTTTGCTTTGTACCCTTCTGTATTTCTAGCAATTCGATAATGATCTATGCCATCAAATCCCGTATGAGAATGCCTTTTTCTTCTAGCACGGCCATAATAATTGTATTGTAGCTCCCCCCAAAAAGTCCATCCCCAGCAACTATGAAACTGAAAATCTAATCCTAAAAATGGTGACCAAAATGAAATATAATAGCGACTTCTTGTCCCAGGGTTTGGGGCAAAATCATTAATAGCTGCCTCTAATGGGGACATTTGGTCGTAAATTTTTTTATGTTCATTAACTTTAATCAATTGGTAATGGTAAGTATAGCCAATTAAAGGAGCCATTAGTAACCTACCCCCCATAAAAAAAACAGGGTCTCCAATTGCGGCTGTTACATTGGCTGCACATTTGCCAGATATTCTATTATTCACTCTTTCTTTTGAAATAAAGGATCTAAAGCGTTCCCTATCTACTCCGTCAAAAATTAAGCCAACATCTCCTCCACCTCTAATGTAAACCCATTCATTGGCAAATCCTTTTAGATAAAGTCCAATAAGACCAGTATTCATTCTTGAAAAAGTGTCTTTATATAATGCATCTGACAAAAACCCCCTGCCTTTTATTCTCCAGTCCAAACGATCTTGTCGATATGATATTTGCAATTTACAATCAAGTTTTGGCTCAAATTGACAGATTGCTTCGAGGCTTGTAAAAAAAGATAAGGCTGCCAAAGCAGTATAAAATATTTTTCGCATATACTACCAATTTTTAGTACAATGTTGTGTCTCAATAAAAAAATTTGTTAAATCTCAATAAATGATAAAAAGTTTTTTATGAATTAAATCCTTTGGCTAAAGAAAAAAATCTATAATCATTAACAATTATCAAAATTCAAAAAGATTAAAAATAAATGTCAGATTAACAGTGTGAATCTTTTTTTAAAATAATTGTTTATATTTTTTAAAATTTCTTAACTTTTACCTACATGGATGCCTTGTATTTAAATTTTCATTTGGTAAAAATAGTATTCAATGCAATTTAATCGGTGGTTAAAAAATGACACAAACTTCTGCAATAGATGAAAGTAAGCAATTTATAAAAGTGATTGAAAATTGCCCTGAAAAGCACCTTTTTTTTAAACGTTTCTTTGATATAGTTTTCAGTTCTTTTGCTTTGCTTTTTTCTTTTCCTATTTTGGTTTTAGTAGGTTTACTCATTTTTTTTACTAGTAGAGGTAAGATTGTTTATTCACATGAAAGAGTAGGTCGTGGTGGCAAAAGCTTTTTTTGTTATAAATTTCGAACCATGTATGCAGATGCGGATGTTCGTTTAAAAAAAATTTTAACCGAAAATCCATCTTATAGATTGGAATGGGAAAAAAGCAGAAAGTTAAAAAATGATCCAAGAATTACACCTATCGGAAAATTTTTAAGAAAAACATCCTTAGATGAATTTCCACAATTTTGGAATGTTTTAAAAGGTGATATGAGTATTGTAGGCCCAAGACCTGTTGTGAAAGATGAAGTGATACACCATATTAATCATAATGCCCCTATTATCTTAAGTTTTAGACCGGGTATCACAGGGCTTTGGCAAGTTTCGGGAAGAAGTGATACTTCTTACGAAAAAAGAGTTGAATTAGATTTAAGCTATATAAAAAATTATTCTCTCATTAACGATGTAAAAATTATTCTTAAAACAATTCCTGCCTTAATTTTTTCTAGGGGTGCTTATTAAATCAATTTGATCAATGAATATCCTTACAAAAAATCTAAAACTTACATTCTTTATTTGTTTTATTTTATTTTTGACGATACCTTCTTTATTTTCTCTATCCAAAATTTTCTTTTTCACCCCTTTTTTAATTACTGTATATTATCAAAGAAGTTTTATTTTTTCTTTATGGTCTTCTTTTTTTTGTGGACTAATTATCGATTCAATTGGTTCAACCTCTCATTTTGGAATCCATGCCTTGAATTTTTGTGTTACAACGCTACTCATAAGAAATCAAAGAATGAATTTCTTTGCTGATAATCTCTACACACTCCCCATTATGACCTATATTTTTTCTTCTTGTTCAACTATTATCCATTGGGTATTATTAAAGTTATTCGATCATTCAGTTGAACTATCCTTTTCTATACTATTTATTGATTTTCTTCTTGTTCCTATAACAGATTCAATCTATGCATTCTGTGTTTTCGTTTTACCATCAATTATTTATGATCGAAAAGTAAAAAAAGAAAAAAAATATGCTTAAAAAAATTTATGTCAGCACCTCTTGCAGATCAACTTAGACCAAAAACTTTAGAAGAAATAGTGGGCCAAGATCACTTGGTAGGATCTAATGGTTTTTTAAAATCGATAATCGATACCAAAACTCCCCTATCAATATTGTTGTGGGGACCTCCAGGATCTGGTAAAACATCGATAGCTCGTCTTTACGCTAAAGCATTTAATTATCGGTTTGAGACGTTAAATGCAGTTTTTAGTGGGGTCGCTGATATAAAAAGAATTGTTAAACAAGCTCAAGAACAACCTTTGTTTAAAGGTGTGGTTTTATTCGTAGATGAAATACATCGTTTTAATAAGGCTCAACAAGATGCTTTTTTACCCTATGTAGAAAATGGAACAATTATTTTGATCGGTGCAACAGCCGAAAATCCCTCCTTTTACATCAATAGTGCATTATTATCTAGATTAAGGGTTTTAACCCTAAATGCCTTAAATGATAAAGCATTAGAACAAATATTAAATAAGTATGAAAAAAATGCACGCCCTCTCCCAGTAAACGAAGAAGGCAAAAAAATTTTATATCAACTAGCTAACGGAGATGGAAGATTTTTTTTAAATCTAGTTGAAAATATAGCAACATTAAATATTAAACATACTCTTTCTGAAAAAGAATTGCTTCAAATATTACAAAAAAAATCTGCCCTCTATGACAAAAAAGGGGATCAACACTATAACTTAATTTCAGCTTTGCATAAATCTGTTAGAGGTTCAGATCCAGATGCTGCTATCTATTGGTTTACCAGAATGTTAGATGGTGGTGAAGATCCACTCTACATTGCTCGAAGATTAATTAGAATGGCAACCGAAGATATAGGACTTGCTGATCCTCAAGCACTTATTTTAGCAATTGCTGCAAAAGATGCTTACGAAATGCTTGGAAGTCCAGAAGGAGAACTGGCTTTAGCTCAAATTGTTATCTATTTAAGTTTAGCCCCAAAAAGTTGCGCAACTTATGATGCTTTTAATAAAGCAAAATCGATTGCATCCAAAACATCCCATTTATCGCCTCCAAATATTATATTAAATGCTCCAACTAAGCTAATGAAAGAGATTGGCTATGGAAAAGATTACTTTTACGATCATGAAGCTCCCGAAGCATTTTCTGGCCAAAACTACTTTCCAGAAGGGCTGGATCGACATCACTTTTACTATCCAGTAGAAAGAGGATTTGAAAGAGAATTAGCAAAAAGAATTCACTATTTTTCTGAACTTAGAAAAAAAAGAAATAGTTAATAAGCCTTTGGTCATTGAAACAAAGGCTTATGCTAAATTATTTTGAAGCTTTTTTATCAAGATTTTTTAATTTGTTTTTTTCGTCATTAACTCTGTTGTTATTTTTTTCTTCTTCAAAATCAAATTCTTCCTCATCTTCCTCATCATCATCATCATCACCTTCATCATCTTCTTCATTATTTTTTTCTTGAGTGTAATTTGATTTCTTGAGATTTGAATCAAAAGGGTTTTTATTTAAACGCATACATTGAGCAAATCTTTGAGCTTTCTGTTGTTGTATATCGTCTAACATTCCTTCTATTTGTTTAGGATCTTGAATACCGTTCGCTTTCATTACTTCAGAAAATATGTTAAGTAATGTCTCTCTAAAAATTTTAACTGCTACTTGCCTTTTTTGAGGATCTTTTAGCAAGTTAGGATCTATTTCAGAAGCTTTTTCTTGAACTAGATCAATCACCTTTGAATCTTTTTCAGCTAACTTCTTATTAATTTCTTCCCATTTTTCTTTTGGAACTTTGAATTTTTTCAAAGTTTCAACCACAAACTCTTTTGGAAAATAAGACAAAAGTACGCTTTTGGAACATTCTACGGAAGTTTCGTCCTGTATTTTTTTTTCCTCTTGATCAACTACACAAAATAATAAACTTGGCAATAAAACAAGAGCGGACGATATTGCTTTCCGCGATAAATGATTAATCACAGCTCCTCCTCGGATAATTTTAATTAAATGATAATCAAAAATTACCTAAATCTTTAATTTTTTTGCACAAAATTGATATGACAAAATTTAAATGCCATTTTTTTTAAGCTTCTGGAAAATAATTTGGATCCCCAAAACAATCTGTTAACCGATCTATTTGCTGACCTCTAACATAATTAAAAATTTCTCTCAAATCACTTTCTACAGTGTAATTATGTTGATACATAACTTTAACAAACAAGTCCCAAAGAACTTTTTGTAAGATAGCTGCCATCTCTTTCGTATTGAAGGGATAATCTATGGGATATCCAGGTGTTCTATTAGAAATAATTCTTATAAGTTGATGAATTCCCCTCCCTTCTCGCTTTAGATCTCGATTTATAGCATCCCAATCGCTTTGCCAGACGTGATGTAAACTTAAAGCCTGATCTAGATAAAATTCATTAAAAAATGATTCTTCTAATTTTAGAAAACACGGAGGCGAAGCATCCCAGCCATAAAGGGACATTGAACATAAAATTATACTTAGGGTAAATAAAATCTTTTGCATCTTCTCTCCTTTTTTGGAAAAATAGATATTTTATAATTTTAGGTCTATGATGATTATTGATGGAAAAAAAATTGCGGAAGAAATTTTCGAAGAACTTGAAAAAAAAATTAAGAAAAATTCTTTCATAAAACCTTGCCTTGCCGTAGTTTTGGTTGGTGATAACCCAGCATCTTCTATATACGTAAAAAAAAAGATTGAAGCTTGCGAAAAAGTTGGAATAAAATCTTTATTTTACAAATTAGATGCCACTATTTCTGAAAAAGAATTGCTGAATAGGATAGACGATTTAAATCGAAACAAGCAAGTGAATGGTATTTTGGTCCAATTACCTCTGCCTTCACACATTGATCCTCAAAAGGTTACTTTGAGTATATCCCCAGAAAAAGATGTAGATGGATTTCATCCTATCAACCTTGGGAAAATTTTAACTGGAGAAACAAACGGTTTTGTCCCTTGTACACCACTTGGCATAAAAGTTTTATTCGAAAAAATCAATGTTAATTTGTCAGGAAAACATGTCGTAATTGTTGGCAGAAGTAACATTGTCGGTAAGCCCCTAGCAGCTCTTTTAATGCAAAATGCTCCCTTTGCTAACGCTACAGTTTCAATCGTCCATAGTAAAAGTGAAAATATTAAACAACTATGCTTGCTTGCAGATGTTATAGTTGTAGCTATTGGAAAACCATTATGGTTAAAAAAAGAATATGTTAAAAAGGATGCAATTGTAATTGATGTTGGTATTAACAGGTTAGAAACATCTCCTGGAAAATATAAAATTGTTGGGGATGTGGATTTTAAAGAGGTACTACCACTTTGTAAGGCCATAACTCCAGTACCTGGAGGAATTGGACCCATAACAATTGCGATGCTATTACAAAACACTTATATGGGTTACATAAGACAGCATCAATGAAAAAGAATATTTTGCTATTAATCTTTGTTTTTTCTTGGCTGGCAAGCTGCACAAATGCCACAAAGCCAAAAAATCCTGTAGAATTTAAGGGTATTAAAATGACAATTCCTTATTCTATTTTGATTGGACATTCATTGACAAGGCAAGAGCAAAAATTATTGGAAAGAAACATCGATGAAATTTTTGATAAAATCGATACCACTTATAATAAATGGAATCCATTGTCAGAGATATCAAAAATTAATAACCTCGATAAAAACCAACCCCTTACAATATCTGAGGAATTGAGTCAATTTTTAAAATTTGTCCAATCAATTGTTTACTTAACAGACCATTTTTATGACCCAACCGTTGAGCCCTTACAAAAATTGTGGGTCAGTAAACTGAATAAAAAAACAATGCCTTCCCAAAAGGAAATTGATGAGATTATGCCAGCCATTGGCTGGCATAATCTACACATTAATAAAAATATTATCTTTAAAGATCACCCTAAAACTAAACTTGATTTAAGTGGCATTGCTAAAGGGCTCGCTATTGATTTACTCATAACTCGGATTGAAAATTTAGGTTATAATAACGCTTTGGTAGAATGGGGAGGAGAAATTCGTACCATAGGAAGTCATCCAGAAGGTAGGCCATGGTCTATTTTTATAAGAAATATAAATGCAGTAGACCTAGATAATGCCATCGATAGGATATCTTTAATAGATAAAGCCATTGCTACAAGTGGCGATTATTTACAATTTTGGGATATTGTAAATGCAGAAAATGGGCAAACTCTAACTTATTTTCATATAATTAATCCAAAGACTGGAATCCCTTTAACTACAAATCTTGACTCAATTGCTAGCGTGAGCGTTACGGCCCCTTCTTGTGCCTTTGCCGATGCAATAGCTACAGCGTGCATGGTGGCGGGAAATAAAGAACAGGCGATTGAATGGAGTGAAAAGATAAAAGGATTATTTCCCTTTATTGATTTTTGGATAGCTAATAGATCAAAGTAATGTTTTTTACTCAACTTCTGTAGAATTATCAAGCTCTTTTAGTAAAATTTCATAACCTTTAAAAAACTTTTCTTGGAATTTTTTTTTAGGAGAAACTAAATGAAAACGTAATTTATTAATATATTTTTCGAATGGATCTATCTGCTGCTGTTGTTGCAAATGAATGCCAGCTTCTATCTCTTTCGATAAAATATACAATAGACTTTCGTCTGTAACTTCTTCTTCATGCACTTTGGGTCTACGCTTCATACGGTTAATCCCAATTTTCCACTTTAGCCTCATTATAATGTTTTTATAAAATTAAAAAAGATATTTATTACATTAATAAAAATTATAATTTATCTAAGATTAAATAAATTAATACTATTGTTATTAATGGTATTCTTCCATATTATCTTTATAATAACTGAAACGAAAACGATTTTACCGACATTACCCCTTCAATTATGTACTCTTTAAACTTTCATATTTAGGAGAATCGTAAGGTTATATGACCACCACTTGTCCCAACAAAAAGAACAAGATTGACTTAAAACATTACAATTACAAAAAAGACATTGATAATAGACTACTCTTAGCTGACTTGACTTTTTTCGAAGTGGATATTCTTCGAGAAATTGTTGATGGATCCCTTAAAATTCCTATCGCCACTCTGGCTGATAATCTGGGTATTACAACTAAACAACTACTTCCGGCCTTAGAAAAGTTAGGTATTACTCACCTCTTTTTGGTATCCTCTGATTTAATTCATGTCGACAAAGAGATGAGAAAATATTTCGAAACGCAATTATTAAAATTTGATGAGTCCTTTAAACCAGGCATTGAGTTTTTACAAACTTTATTGAATAAGGTGCCCATAGACATTCTTCACTCCTGGTATCCAGCTTGTCGTGCCTCCGATAGCATCTGGCAAGCTATTATGGAAAAATATTTAGTGACGCCAAAAATCTATAACAAATATTTAGAAGAAATACAGTTTGAAGATCCTATCATCAATAAAATTATTTCAGATATTTTTCATGCAGAAAATTACAAGGTTAGTTCGAAAGAATTACTCAAGAAATACTCTCTTAGTAGAGAAACTCTAGAAAAATATTTACTCCATTTAGAGTTTAATTTTATAGGTTATTTAAGCTATGAAAAAACAGAGTCTGGATGGGAAGAGGTTATCACCCCTATTTATGAATGGACAGAATATTTAAAACATACCAAGCAAATACAACCTAAACAACCTAAAAATTTACCTAATATTCCAAGTGAGGAATTTTACTTTTTAAAAAGCTTGAAAAACTATTTAAAACAGATCCAAAAAGAAAAAACCTTTACGGCAGACACTTCAGATTTTTTTCAAACTGCTAAATTTTTAGGTTTAGTAAAGAAAAAAAACGAAAAAGAATATGTTGCAAGTCCAGTACTTAGTGAATGGTTAGAGACTGATTTAACAGAACAAGCAGCTATCTTATATAAACAAACTTTAATAGATTTATGTAGCAAACTATCTTACACAGATCAAGATGTTCGCAAAATAGAAAAAAGTTTGAAGAGAATCGCTCAAAAAGAGTGGGTTTTATACGATGAATTTGTTAAAGGTTTTAGTTGTAATATAGGCAATACTCCAGCTATTTCTTTACAAAAAAAAGGAAAGAATTGGAAATACCAATACCCAACTTACTTAGAAGAAGAGTTAGAATTTATTCATTACAATATTTGTGAACGCCTTCCAAAACTTGGGATGGTCGATGTTTTTACATACGAAGGAAACAAATATATTCGCTTAACACCATTTGGCAAAATAGCTATTTTTGAGTAAAGACTATTTGGGAGCATAGACAAAGAAGGCTTTTAATTCACCTAACGTATAAAATAGATACTAAATTTAGTTTATAGCAAAGCTTTTATAATTTTTTTTTAAAGCGTTGAAATAAATGAAATGTTATTTACTTTTTTATGTCAGGTGAATTTTGTTGAAATTATAAATATTTTTTTCAAGTTATTAAAAAATATCGATTATTTGCTGTTTGCGATATTGGCACTTCTGTTGTTGTGATAAATGTCTGATCAAACTCTTCAAGAAATACGTTTAATGCCTCTTTTCGATTTTTATCCAAATGAATACTAATGTCATCAATGAAAGCCAAAGGACTCATTCCTGTGATGTTTTTTAGTTGAATCCATTGAGCCAGCTTTAACGCAATTACAAGGGTCCTTAATTGCCCTTCACTTCCAAAGTGTTTTATTTCAGCTTTATCAACTTTAAATGTTATATCATCTTTATGGGGCCCTTCCATTGTCAGCCCTATTTCCATTTCTTTATTTCGATTACTACAAAAAAGACGAATGTATTCTTCGTATAAATTGTTCTTTTCAACTTTTAGATTACTTTTATAACGGATAGCTAAAGGGAAATTTTCATTAGATATTTGATAATAGATTTTTTCAACAATTGGAACTAATTGTTGAGTTAACTCATTTCTTTTTAACGATATATAATTTGCTGATAGAGCCATTTCATGCTCCCAGTTTTCTATCCCATCCTTTCTTTTTAACTTTAGTAAAGTATTGCGTTGCTTCATAGCACGTTGATAACGATTCAGATGGTGGACAAACATCGGATCAATTTGCATAAGAAATATATCTAAAAACTCTCTTCTAGATTGAGGAGAGCCTTTGATAATTTCTATATCTTCAGGAACAATAATTACCCCCTTTAAAAGACCTAATAAACTTGAAAAAGAAGGACAATTAGTCGAATTATAAATAACTTTTTTTTCTTTAGGGCTATAGTAGACATAAATTTTCTGATCAATTCCATGACGACTAAACCTAAGTTCTGCTGAAAAATATTTTTGTTCTTTACTGATTAAATCAGCCAAGTAAGGTGTTCGAAAGGAGCGAAAATTAACAAAAAATTGAATGGCTTCTAATATGGATGTTTTACCTGTAGCATTTTTGCCATAAAAAACATTAAGTTTAGATCCAAATGCAAAAGAAACTTCAGGGTAGAGCCTGAAGTTTCTTAAAATCAAAGATTTTACTATCATTATTCTTCATTAAGCCGCATCGGCATCAATACGTAAAGAGGAGTAGGGGATTCTTTTATATTTTCTTCTGGAGTTATAATACCTGGATTATATGCATCGGTTATTGCTAATGTAATTGTTTCTACATCATCTTTTTTGCAGTGATTTAAGATGTGTAAACAATAGGTTGGATTAAAAGCTATTTCCAATTTTTGTCCATGATAATTAACCGGCATCGAAACTTTTCCTTCCCCAATGTCAATTGAATTTGCCGTAAGTTTTAATTCTCCATTTTGAAAAGTAAACCTTACAGAGTGGTTAGCGTCAGCCGTAAATAGTGAAATTTGTCTTAGTAACGTAATTAATTCTTCTCTATGTATTTGCAATACAAACTCATGATTTTGTGGGATCACCCTACTAACATCGGGATATTCACCAGCTAATAATTTTGTAATAATCGTTGTCTGAGAAGCTTCAACAGCGATTTTATCATGCATTAGAAAAACTGTAGCATCACTTTCTTCTTCTAAATTTTTAGCCATTTCTTCTACAGCTTTTGCTGGAACGATATAGCTTCCTTTAAATTGAGGATTAATATCAATTTTTGCATAAGCTTTAGCTAATCTTTTTCCATCTGTTCCAATAAAAGTGGCTATTCCATTTTCTATCTGCAAATACAGTCCTGTTAATACATATCTATTTTCTTCTCTCGATACCGCAAAAGAGGTTTGATTGAATAATTCTTTGAGTGCTTTTTGTGAAATTTTAAACTGAGTTGCATCTGTCACATCTGGTAAAGACGGAAACTCATTTTTATTCATACCATGAATTTTAAATTTTGAAGAATTGGCAGAGATTTCGACAATGTCATTAGAATGAGAGGTAATTTCTATATTGGCAGCTGTTAGTTCTCTTACCAACTGTGCAAATTTTTTTGCAGGTAATGCTACCGCCCCATCCTCTATAATTTTAGCTTCTGTAAAACATCTAACGCCAACTGTTAAATCCGTAGCAGTAAGAATTAATTCTCCATTCTTAGCTTCGAGTAAAAAATTTGACAAAATAGGTAGCGTTGATTTTTGAGCCACAACATTTAAGCATTTATTAATTAAATAATTTAATTCTTCTGTAGCAATAACAAACTTCATTTTTTTCCCACAAACTAGCAGTTTTTTAGGAGTTGAGCATAGTCAAGCCAATCATGGGAAGTCAAGCTAAACTTCTTCTTTCTGATTTTTTTTTGTAAAATAAAATTTGAATCTTAAAATAAATTTATTTATGACAATTATCACTTGGCTAAAAACTTTAACGTTCATTTAAACGAAAATAGGAATGATTTTAAGGATCTTTGGTTTAAGAACAGTCAAGTTTAGTTTCCATCAAATTAACAGTCACAAAGGAAAGAGATTTATGACAGCTGTAGCAGAAAAAGAAGCTATAGGATTATCTAATTCAACGCCTCATATTCAAAGCTCTTCCAAAGAGCCGAAAACATTACTTCAAGAAAAAGTTGAAAAGATCGCTAATATAATACCCTCAAGTTCTAATCTTGAAGTAAATACTGAAACAACAAAATCCACGTGTTGGGATAGTTTTAAGACTTTTTTATTTAATAATCGTACTACCATTCAAAGTGTTGCAGGTATCCTCATAGGAGGAGGTAACATTACAGTTACAAGCACTGATAATAGCGTTTGTATTTCTAACACTAATTCAACAATACCAGCGGATAATGGAAATAATAGTAGTGGTGGCGCTAATCAAACAGCTTCAATAGTCATCAACGTTGTAGGCGCATTTTTAGCCGGAATTGGAATTATAATCGAAAAATACGCCAATGATGAAGATAAAAAACAAAAAATAGCCTTAGAAAAAATGGCGGCCGAAAAAGAAAAACAAAATAAAGAAGAGTTTGCTGCCACTTTATTAGAAGCGATGAAAAAATTTGTGGATGAAAAAGCTACACATAATAAACAAAATACGATTGAAGGTGATCTAAATTCTGATGAAGAATTAAATGAATATGCACTAAATTATTTTAAGCAAATTCAAAAAGTCGAAAGTGATAAGTATGAAGAGTTTTGGTCGGCTGGTATGGATACAATCCGAAGGGGATTTGGTCCCTCATTAGAATTACCTTCAACCGATCTTCCCTCCATACTTCATCAATCTGATAAAGTTATATCACCAAAAGAAATGGCCACATTAGTTAACACAATTGAATTAAAAGCGGATGAAATCGCTAATTTAAAAGTTGTGCCAACAAATGAATCAACGGAAGAACAAAAAGATCGGGAAACAAAAGTCGTTGAGAAAAAAACTTTTTTTGACAAACTTTGGGATAAATTAGAATCCCCTCCTTATTGTAGTGCACTTAGATATATCATAGTTGATAAGCAGATAATTGGACGAAATGGAAAAACATATGAAAAAGAAGATGACGCCTTACTTGATAATCCAAAGGCAGAAGATGCAAAACTAATAAAAGATGATAAAAAAAACATTACAGCTTCAATTGTCAAAAATGGAAAAAAGAAAACCATCCAAGTTAAGGATCGAGGACAAGAAGAAGTTTAAAAACAATGAGATCTTCATGGCTAAAATTTAAAGTCATGAAGATTTCATTTTCGATTGGATGAAATAATTGTGTATCGATTAATATCAAAAAAAGTTTTTAAATCATTTTGAATCTTTTGAGGAGTATCTTCAGAATGTGTAGATAAGTTTGTAAGAAGATTTTTTAAATCCCAATTCCATAAAGAATAATTAGATAAAACGACAGACCAGTAATAGTTATCGTGCATCCAAAATTCATCACTTCTTTTTTGTTGTAAAATGGCATCTTCAATTTCAGTTTCTAAAAATGAGTGCTTTTGATTTTGCAAAGATTGTAATTCTGCCAAAATTGTTTTACTAATTGCCGCTATTGCCTCTGGCTCACTTCTAAATTGTAAGGTAATCCAAGGGTGGTATAAATAAGGATAAAAAGGAAATTCGTAGGCAACATCTATCCCATATGTTGCTCCAAATTTTTCAGTTAACACTGTTCTCAAACGTACTTCTATCGCTTGACAGGCAAGCGCCACTTCTCGAATATTGTCTTGATTTACTCGACTTTTAATTGGAAAAGTAATCCGACTCAAACTACCAGTCTTGCTGTATAAAGGGATATTTTCTTCGATTATTTTGTTTGGAAAAGTAAAATGATTAAAATTATAAGATATCGATGAGTTTTTGGAGGGAATAACTGCTAAATATTTATCAATTAAAGGCAAAATCGTTTCAATTTCAAAATCGCCAATGATAGTCACAACAAAATCTTGGGGAGAAGAAAAAAATTGTTTAAACACCGATTCTATTTTTTTTAACTCTACATTTTGCATCTCTTCGAAAACAAAGGGTTTGAAAGCATTATGATTTTGAGTATTAATAGCCATAAATCTATCTTCATAGACATTGTCAAAATCAATCGCTTTTTTTTCAAAAACGGTTTTCGATTTCAATTTTACTTCATTAAGGCCATTTTTTGTAAAATTTGGCTGGGTAAACACCCAATTAGTAACTTTAAAGAAAGTTTTTAATCCATCTTCATCACAGGTGCCTTCAATTAAACGAAAAAAAGGCTTAATTTTTACGGAAAAATCAACAGAGTTTTCATATAGCAAAACGCTAACTTGATCCGCACTTAAATCGGACAATCCTGATTCCCATAAAACTCCGGATGCTAAAGCTCCAACGATTCTGTCTTCTTGTTTTAATGAACCATAACCACCTGACGCAAAAAAACGAATAATCACTTCATCGGCTTCAAAATCAGTTGGCTTTAATATTAATCGCATTCCATTTTTTAAGGTAACTCTTGTTACGCCAACTTCTGGTATTTTTTCTATTAAAGGTTGCTCGCAATAAACACTACTAGAAAAGAATAGAATCAATAGGGAAACAAATGTCTTTAGCATAAACTCTCTCTTCGTAGGGTAAATAAATGTTTTTAAGTCTTATTGATTTTAGGCGCTTCACTTGAAAACGTATTATTCATAAATCAATTCTTAAATTTATAAAAATAACAAAATGGGATTAAGATTTTTTAAAGAATTTTATAATACTAAAACTTTGTTTTTTTAAGGGAAATTTGAAAACTAAAATCGTTAGATTGAGTCAATGGAAGTTGTCATTTTAAGTAACAACTTCCATTGAATGTTCACACGTAATTAAATAAATAATTATCTTTTTTTCGAACTTTGTAAACGTCTTTCATCTACCGAGAATAAGTCAGGCCAAAAAGTGTCTTCATTTGGATTAGAATTTGTTTCTTCTTCAAATTCCTCTTCATAAGACTCTTCTTCCTCATTATGATCTTTAGGAAGAAAACCACCTTGTTGCATGTCCCACATTTTAGCATAAAAGCTGTTGGCTTGAGACAACTCTTGATGCGTTCCCTCTTCTACAATTTTTCCTTCAGCAAAAACTAAAACCCTATCCATATTAGCAAGTGTGGAAAGCCTATGAGCAATCACCAAAGTTGTTTTGCCCTTCATTAATTCAGCTAAACTTTCTTGAATATGCCTTTCCGTAACTGAATCGAGTGCAGACGTAGCTTCATCTAGAATAACAATCGGAGCATTTTTTAAAATAGCTCGAGCTATAGCAATCCTTTGTCTTTGCCCACCGGAAAGTTTGATTCCCCTTTCGCCTACTAATGTATAATAGCCTTCAGGCATTTTTTGAATAAAATCGTGGCAATGCGCTTTTTTGGAAGCTTCAATCACTTCTTCATCCGTCGCATCTAAACGGCTATAGCGGATATTTTCCATCAAAGATCTATGAAATAATATTGGATCTTGAGGGATTAGAGCAATTTGCGACCGTAAAGATTCTTGAGTAGCTAAGGCTATATCTTGACCATCAATAATAATTTTACCTTCATTAACATCAAAATAACGCAGAATTAAGTGAACAAAAGATGTTTTCCCAGATCCTGAAAAGCCCACTAAACCAACTTTTTCTCCAGCATTAATATGTACAGATTTTTTATTAAACAATTGATTTTTTTTGCTATAACGAAAAGATACTTTATCGAATATAATTTCCCCTTTCTTTATCTGCATTTTTTGACTTAATTCATGGTCCTTTAAATCATGTGGCGCTTGGATAATGGTCAAAGCTTGTCTACAAATGCCAATCTCTTTAAATAACGCGGGAATCTCAAGACCTGCGAGCCAAACCATCATAGTAATATTCCATGACGTATTAAAAATAAAAACTACTTCACCAGCTGTTATTTGATCTAACATCCATGAATAAATCATAAAACCGTTAATACCAACAAACGCTCCAAAAAAGCATATAATGCCTAAAAGCATTTTCATTTTTTCGACATAGATTAAAGAATCTTTATGTTTTTTAATTTCATCACTTTGATATTTCTTTAAATATTCTTTCTCAAATGAGTGGCGGCTAAATAGTCTTACATTGATGTGATTAGTTAAGCTATCCACGATTTTTCCCGATAAAACGCTCCTCGATTCAGAATGAACATCTGAATATTTATCACATTTTTTGGCGAATAATAAACACACACAAACGTGAATTACAACCCAACTGATCAAAATAAAAGCAAACATAGGTTGCACATAAGCAAACATAGCGATCGAAATCATCAAAGCTAAGACAACAGGAAAAAATAGCGTAATAATTGTTTGAAGTATTCTACCCACAGCTAAAGGCATATCATTAATTTTATTAGAAATTGTCCCAGCAAAATTATTGGAAAAATAATTATAAGAGTGTTTTTGAACATAATTAAACATATTCATTCGAATAGAAGCTTCTATTTTTGGAAAAATGGTAGCCATTAAAAAGCCTGAAACCCTATAGGAAATTTCAACTGATATCCAAAGAACAGCTCCTAGGGCTAAAGGTTTGACTAATAAATGTAGAGCTTCTGATTTATCCGATGCGTAATTTGTGACAGTATCTACCACAAGCATTAATACATAGGGCCAAAGCGTGTGATCTATAGCCCATGCAAAACAAAAAATCTGAATAAAGAGAATAGAAACCCAATGTTCTTTTATAAAATAAAGAACGAACTTTAATAAAGTTTTTGGCAAATTATTAACCATAAAATTAAATTATTTAAAAAATTAATAATTATTATAACACAAATTCTCTTTTTATACTTTAAAAAAATATCTATACATTTATTTTTACGATAAAAAAGATTGACAAATTAAACGTAAAATAATAGTGTTATAGCGTTTTATTTATCTGCCCAGATGGTGAAATTGGTAGACACGCCAGATTTAGGTTCTGGTGCCGTAAGGTGTGTAGGTTCGAGTCCTATTCTGGGCAATAAACCCGAAAGTTTACATAAATGCAAACTTTCGGGTTTTTCTTTTTTAATAAGTTTCAATTCTTTTTAATGGACTTAAAAATTCTAGATTTATCTAGACTTCTCTTAATAACATCCTTAAATCTTGCAAAAAAAAGTACTTAAGCCTATTAACTCAAAATTTAAAGACTTTTTAGAAAAAAGATAATTATAAGGATAGTTAAAGAAATTATGAGTACAAATTACTACTTCAATTTAGACAACTATATAGAGCAAAACAAGAAAATATATGGTAATATCGTACACATCACTTCTCAGGAAGTAAAAGGATTGTCTCGCGCATCCTTTGTTTATCTTGAATTAAAAAGCCAATCTTCCTTAAGCCCTATATGGCATACTAATGCTAATAAAATTGGATATTGTAATTCCGGAAAATTTTTAATTACAATCCGTTCCCCTGAAAAAAAGGATACTTTTTATTTAGAAAAAGGTGATGTCTTTTTTGTTCCTATGGGTTTTATTCATCAAATTACAAATGTAGATTCAGAAGCTGGGACGATTTTATTTAGTTTTGATTGCGATCTACCAAAAACTATGGAACTAACCAAATCAGTTTATTCCTTAAATACATCCGTTTTTGATAATGTCTTTTATAGCAAAGGTAAACCGATATTAGATCATTTAAAATCAGCAAAAACTATGGAAAACATAACTTTTGTGAACGATATACCACAAAATGGCAGTAATACGAGCAGTTATAAATTTTCATTAGAAAGTAGTCCTAAAATCATAGAATATAAAAGTGGTTACCTACAAGAGGCTGTGAAAAATGATTTCTCCATTTTAGAGGGCCTAAGTATTCTTCGTTTTTCAGTCGAGCCAGGCTGCGCTGTTGAGCCACATTGGCATCCCAATGCTAGTGAATTAATTTTTGTATTAGAAGGTCACAGCAAAATTTCTATGTTAGAACCAGAAGGTGATGTGACAGAATTTGAAGTTAGAAAAAATCAAGGTGCCTTTGTTCCTGCATCCAATTTTCACAATATTGAAAATATTGGTTCTGATTCTTTGGAAGTAATAGCGTTTTTTAATCACGAAAACCCAAACTATATAGGTCTTGGAGAGGCTGCCTCTTCTTTTTCAACACAACTCCTTTCATCTTATTTTAATGTAGATCCTCAAGCTTTTACTAATATTCATTTTACTGAAAAACCTTTAGTCATAGTGCCAGCCGATTTAAATTAGTGCAAAAGAGGGGGTATTTTTCAATCCCCTTATATTTCATCATTAAAAAATATGCTTCCTTGACTTTCTGAAATTAGTTATTAAAACTTGACATGGAATGATCATAATCAGTAAAAATGATCTCCTTTCAAGTAAAATTTTAGGTTTTTCATGCATTCTTTAGACAATAATATCTCCTGGACAAACTTTTATTGCGAACTTGTAGAACAAGAGCTACAAATTATAGCTTCTAAAAGAGAGCCTACTGTAGAGATTATCAAATGCTTTAAGGCAACTTTAAAACAAGGTGTTAAGGCGGGTTTTCACGTTAATGGTAACTTAGAGAGTCTCGATACGAAGCCGCTTCATTATGCTGCTGAAAAAGGCTGCCTTATGATCGCTTACTTCTTAAAAAAACTCCATGCCGATTCTAATGGTTATGATAATTCGTTAAATACACCATTATTTAAAGCTGTTAACCATAACCAAAAAGAGATGGTAGAATTATTATTAAAAAAACTAGAAGCTAATCCTCTCCTTTTTTCACTTAAGGAAAATATCCTTCCTATTACTATAGCTACAAATCCTGAGATTATTCGCCTATTTAAAAACGCTTATCTTTGTAATTTGGCTTTAGGACCAATTAATAATAAATATACCCCTTTTCATTGGAATGTAACGATAGTAAATGTAGAGGGAATAAAAGCTTTAATAGAATGTGGATTTGCAGATGCTTACTGTAACAACGAATCAGCCTTAGAATTGGCACAACGTTTACAAAAGGACCCAGCTTACAGTAATAAATTGCAAAAGTTAGAAGAGATTTTTAAACTTTTAAGTCAACATACGATACGTTATGGGACTAAAGAAAGCTCTTTTCCAACAAATCATGAAGATAATGAGACGGCTATCGTTTTATTCAAGCCCCAATCTTCTTTTTTTAATAAAACAATTACTTCAATTAGAAATTTTTTAAGCATGATGAAATTAATCTAGTCATTAGTTTGTTTAGAAAGCGTTGTTTCTCAAATTGAAAATAAATGAATTTCTTGCTATCGTTTTAAATTTATATAACGGATTAACATGACTATTTCTACCCCCCCAACTAAAAGCATGGAAAATACTTCCCAGAATAAAATGGAAAAAATTGTTGCCTTGTGTAAACGTCGCGGTTTTATTTTTCAGTCTTCTGAAATTTATGGTGGAATCAACGGGTTTTGGGATTATGGTCCCTTAGGCGTTGAATTAAAACGCAATCTAAAAGAAGCGTGGTGGCAAGATGTTGTGCGCCGGCCAAAATTTGGACCAAATAATAAATATATCGATATTGTAGGATTAGACAGCAGCATAATCATGAATCCAAAAGTTTGGAAATCTTCTGGACACATTGGCGGATTTAATGACCCTATGGTAGATTGTAAAGAAAGCAAAAATCGTTACCGAGCAGATCACCTTCTTTGTGCCGAAATATATGGAGAAAAGAATGGCGAAAAAACTTCTGCGGGATGGTTAAGCGTTATTAATAACGACGATTACGTATCTTTATGGCAAAAAAAAGCTGAAAAAATAGCAAAAAAGCAAGGAATTTCAAAAGTTGATTCTCCTTCCCAATTTTCACTATACCCATCCTTGTCCTCTGATATTCAAAAATTAGTCATAGGACCTGATGTAGACAAGCCAGGTACATTAACAGAGCCTAGACAGTTTAACTTAATGTTCAAAACATACGTTGGCGCTTTAGAAGATCCTTCAGCAATAGCTTACTTAAGACCTGAAACTGCTCAAGGGATATTCGCAAACTTTCGCAACGTTTTAGATACTTCAAGGGTAAAAATTCCTTTTGGTATAGCTCAAATTGGTAAAGCTTTTAGAAATGAAGTTACCCCTAGAAACTTTATTTTTCGCTCCCGTGAGTTTGAACAAATGGAACTTGAATTTTTTGTTCATCCTGAAGACTCACAGAAATGGTATGAATTTTGGTGTCAAACGCGCTACGATTGGTGGCTCTCTATTGGTATTTCAAAAGATAATTTGAGAATAAGAGCTCAAACTAAAGATGAGTTAGCCCACTATGCAAAAGAAGGAGCTGGTAGCAGCGATATAGAGTATTGCTTTCCCTTTACTGCGCCAGATTTTGGTGAGTTAGAAGGTATAGCTCATAGAACTGATTATGACTTAAGGCAACATGCCGAAGGTTCTGGCTACAACGACAAAATAAAATATTTTGATCAAGAAAAAGGAGAAAAATATTTTCCTCATATTATTGAACCATCAGCTGGTGCAGATAGAGGCGTTCTTGCAGTATTGTGTGAAGCCTATACAGAAGATGCTAATCGTCCAAGTGGTGTTTTTATGAAGTTTCATCCACGGCTAGCTCCAATTAAAGCTGCTATTTTTCCTTTAATTGATAAAGAGGAAATGACAGACATTGCCTACAAATTATTTATTCAATTAAGGCAATATTGGAATGTACAGTATGATGCCAAACAAAATATTGGAAAACGGTATGCCAGGATGGATGAGGCCGGCACCCCTTTTTGCTTTACCATAGATACGACAAGTTTAGAGGATCAAACAGTTACTATTCGTTATCGTGACACATTAGAGCAACATCGTTTAAAAATAGAAGAGGTAATTCCTTTTTTAAAAAAACAAATCGATAATGAGTGAAAAGCTATCCATAAAAAATTCGATCCTTTTGTATGGTGCTATGAGTTTAGTTGTCATAGCATCAAATCTTTTAGTTACTATACCAATTAACAATTGGCTAACTTGGGGGACTTTTCCCTATCCCTTTTCGTTTTTAATAACTGAAATTTCTAATGCTCTTTACGGACCAATATATGCCAAAAACGTAGTTTATTTAGGTTTTTGCTTAGGCATATTACTCTCTTTTTATTTAGCTCCTTTAAAAATTGCTATAGCCTCTGGAACTGCATTTTTAATCGCACAATTACTTGACATCTTCATTTTTTATAAGCTACGCAATAAAGGAAATTGGTGGTTTGCTCCTTTTATAGCTTCTTGTTTCGCCTCTTTCATTGACACCCTGATCTTTTACTCTATTGCTTTTTATGGTGAAAATTTACCATCCTTATCATGGGCGATGGGCGACTTTACAGTGAAGTTAGTTTTTGATTTTGCTTTGTTATACCCGTTTAGAAAAATTACTCGAAACAAGGTTTCCAAGTATAACAAAAGCCCGGTTTAACTAAGGTTAACCGGGCAAAATATTTATTTGTTTGCAGCTTTTGCGTTAATTCCAGTAGACAACCAAGATCCTTCAGCAAGAGCTGTTAAATCCTTATTCGTTTTACCTTCTTCATCCAATATTTCTTGTAGAATATCTTCAATATCACTTAGGTTTAAATGGCGAGCAAATGTTCTTAAAGAACCATAGGAAGCGATTTCATAGTGTTCGATTTTTTGTGCTGCACAAATTAATTCAGCATCTTCTACTAAGGAAGGATTTGAGCTTTTAATAATAGAGTCACATTCTTTTAGTATTCCTTCAATCCCTTTGCAAGATTCCCCTTCTGCAACTTCTCCAAGTTCTTCAAATACCTGATCTAAACGTTTATGTTGTTCTTTCGTTTCCGACAAGTGCTTTTTGAAAGCATCCTTTAATTCTTTGGAGCTAGCTGCTTCAATCATTTTAGGCATATTTTCTATAATCATTTCCTCAGCACAATAAATGTCTCTTAATTCATCTAAAAACATTTGATAAAATTCTTCTCTTTGAGATTCAACAGCAACTTTTTTTGATTTATTTTCTTTTTTCATAAAAAACCTTCTTCTTAATTATTAAAAAATTAAAGATATTTTGTTATGTAATTTAAAAAAATATTGAGGCAAATTTGTTTTAAGAGTTTTTGCTGTGTGATCCGCCACTTTCTTTATTCACAGTTCTCCAGGCGATTTCACCGGCGCGTTTATCGCCTTTTTTTTCGTAAGACTCTTCGATGTGCTTGGCTTGACGTTTTTGTTTAGCTGAATAGCTACTTTTAGATCCTCTTGGCATAACTTCCTCCCCATTTTTTCTAAAAAAATAAATTGAGTTTTTGTTATGTCTGATTTTTATTTAACTCGACTAAGCGAGTTAAATAAAGTTGAAGTGGACTGAAAAACTTTAGTTATTTATCCATACCTAAAGTCTTTTCCCAATCGGCTAGTTCTTGCTCAGCCTTTTCTTTTGCAATACCATATTTTTGTTGCAGTTTTCCAAGTAACTCTTCTCTTTTACCATCAATGTGCGTTAAATCTGAATCAGTCAAATTTGCCCATTTTTGTTTAATTTTACCTTTTAAAACGTGCCACTGTCCTTCAAATTGTTCTTTATTCATAATCAATTCCTTATCTTAAAGGTTAAATTGAAGTAGATACTAATTTTTAGAACCTACTTAAGATTTATCTGAATTTAAGTTCTTTTTCAACCATTTATTTCACTAAACCACTGAAAATAAAATACTTATTAGACTTTCTTCACTAGGGAAGTTATTCTTATATAGATAAATCCGTCGAAGAAAAAATATACTAGCGATAAACCCAAAAGTATGGGTTTTAGTAAATTTTAATAAACTTCGTTTTTTACCTGAAAATTTAGATAGCTATAAAAGATCTATGTCTTTTACTAAACTTTTTTGATTTTTATCAGGAACAACATGATCTACAATAAAAAGTTTCTTAATTATTAGCAAACAACTTTTTTCCAAAATATGTCTTTTACAATTGGTTTAAATTAAGTTTTTACTCTTAAGAAATTAAATATAGCAAAACTTTTTGCTTGATAATGAAAAAATAAAGATACTATACGAGCTTAATAAATATGATAATAAGAGAATTGAAAGTAACTTAAAATGAATAAGCTACTTTCAATAAATTAAGATGGATTAGCTGTTATCTGTTTTGTGTTCTTCGATGAATTTAACGACATCTCCTACAGTTCTGAGCTTATCAGCTTCTTCTTCTGAAATTTCACAACCAAAACGTTCTTCTAATGTCATCATAAGTTCTGTCAGATCTAATGAATCCGCATTTAAATCTTCTACAAATGATTTTGATAATGTTACGTCATCTCTATCAATACCTAGTTGTTCGACAACAATATCGATTACTTCTTGTTCTACTGTCATATATATCCTTTAGATTTATTATAAAAATTTTACATTCCACCATCAACTACTAAAACATGCCCAGTAATATATTCTGATAAAGGGCTTGCTAAAAAAAGAACTGCATTTGCAACTTCTTGAGGATTTCCGATTCTTCCTAAAGCAATTTTAGAAGAAATTTCTAGCTTTTGTTCACTTTTAAGTTGATCGGTCATTTTTGTTTCAATATAGCCTGGAGCTACACAATTAACTCTTATTTGTCTCGGACCTAATTCTTTTGCTAGTGATTTCGAAAATCCAATCATTGCAGCTTTAGAAGATGCATAATTAAGCTGTCCTGGGTTTCCACTTATTCCAACAACTGAACTTATATTAATAATAGAGCCCTTTCGCGCTTTCATCATAGGTCTTACGATCGCATGACAAGTATTGTAGCAAGACTTGAGATTTACTGCCAACACGCTATCCCAATCTTCTTCTGTCATTTTCATCAGCAATTTATCTTTTGTAATCCCTGCATTATTTACTAAAATATCTACCTTATGAAATTTTTCCAAAATATTTTTGAATAGATGTTGAACTTGAGTAAAATCAGCGATATTACATGGATAAAAATGAACAGATTCAGAACCATAAACCGCCTGTATCTCTTTACAAATTTTTTCCCCATTTTCAACATTTGTACCGGTAAAAATCACCTTAGCGCCATTTTCCACAAAAGTTTTGACAATCTCTGTACCAATACCCGCAGTCCCACCAGTTACGATAGCTACTTGATCTTTTAATAAATCTTTCATAATTCGTTTATATTTTCTAATTGATCTAAATCTTTTATTGTTTCTAATGCAATCGTTGGTGCTTTAACACCAATTCTTTTATTAAAGCCGCAAAGGGTTTTACCAAATGCACCAACTTCAATGTATAAATCAGTTCCTTTAGCTTCTATTGCTTTAATTCCTTGACTCCACCGAACTGATCCTGTGACTTGTTTTATTAAATTATCTTTTATTTCTTGGGAATTTTTAGCAAAGTTTCCTGTTACATTCATGGCAATATCAATCGCACTATCCTTTATTACTGTTTTTTGAATGAAAGGTCGTAAAGCATTTTCTGCAGAACTCATTAAACCACTATGAAAAGCTCCTTGAACAGGTAATGGTAAAACTCTTTTAGCTCCTAATTGCTTAGCTGCTTGCGTTCCAAGTTCTATTCCTTTTTCAGTTCCAGATATTACAACTTGTCCTGGACAATTATAATTTGCTACCCAAAGATCTTGTGGTAATTGTAAATCATGAACCATTTTTTCAACTTGTTCATTTTCTAAATTTAAAATAACAGCCATTTTACCTGGAAACTTTTTACAAGCTTCATCCATAAGCAAACTTCTTCTTCGAATCAATTGTAAAGAATCTTCAAATGTAATTTTATTTGCACCAACTAAAGCGGAATACTCCCCTAAACTTAAACCTGCAGTATTTTTAATAGTTACATCAGGAATACTACCCTTTAAAACACGGTATATAGCGATACTTGCAACTAATAGAGCCGGTTGACTATTTTCAGTTTTAGATAATTCATTTTCATCAGATTCAAACATTATTTTAGAAAGAGGCATTCTCAATGAATCATCTGCTTCTTGAAATGTTTCTTTTGCTATAGAAAAGTTTTCAAAAAAATCTTTTCCCATTCCAATATATTGGGCACCTTGGCCAGGAAATAACAAGGTTATATTTTGACGTTTCATATTAGTCATTCGTTTCAGTTTTTTTTAAAATTACAGAGCCCCATGTAAAACCTGATCCAAATGCTGTTAAAAGTAAATGATCTTTTGGTTTTACTTCTTGAGATTCAAGAAGTTCAGACAAGGCAATACCTACACTTGCAGCTGATGTATTGCCATATTTATGAACAGTTCTGAAAACTTTTGAAAAAGGAATTTCTAATTGTTTAGCTAAAGTTTCCATAATTCTAAAGTTAGCTTGGTGAGGGATAACCCAATTAATGTCTTTTACTTGGATATTCAGTTTTTCCAAACATTCAAGAGAGCTTTTTGCCATTCTACGTATGGCGTGCTTGAACACTTCCTTACCTTCCATTTTTACAGAATGCAATTTATCTTTTACAGTATCTTCTGAGGCTGGTTTTTTAGATCCTCCCGCTGGTATCAATAAATGTTGAGAATAAATACCTTCTGCCCCTAAATTTGAGGTTTTAATTTCTAAGCCTTCCCCTTCATTTGATATAAGCGCTGCAACAGCACCATCACCAAATAAAATACAAGTGTTGCGATCTTCATAATTTATGACTGAAGATAGTTTATCACTTGCGACTAAGAGGATTTTTTTGTAAATATTTGCTTCTATATAAGCTTTAGCAAGGGTTAATCCATAAATAAAACCAGAACAAGCCGCTTGAATATCAAAAGCTCCTGCATTTGTGGCTTTTAACATAGCTTGAATTAATGCAGCAGAACTTGGCATTGGATAGTCCGAAGTAGTTGTTGCTAAAATAATTAATTCAATCTCGTCCGGAGAACAGTTACCATTTTGAAGGGCAACTGAGGCTGCTTTAAAACCAAGTACTGAAGTTGTTTCTTCATCATCAGCAATTCTTCTTTCTTCAATACCCGTCCGTTCTTTTATCCAACTATCGGTTGTATCTACCATTTTTTCGAGATCAAAATTGGTAAGAATTTTTTTGGGTAAATATGTCCCTAAAGAGTTTATTATAGCTGTAGGCATTTCAATACTATTTATTTTTTAATAAATAAAAACTTTACCATAATTTAATGTAATTTTAAATCTGTTTTTGATAAAATCCATCATTCACTCCTATAACTATACATATATTTTATCCATGAAATACCCTCTTCATTTATTGAAAGTAATGGAACTTTTAAAAAAGCTGCCAGGCGTTGGAAGCAAAAGTGCAGAAAGGTTTGCTTTTCAATTGCTTAATTGGTCTACACAAGATCTACAAAACTTTGCAAGTCTTATTCAGGAAATTCCAGTTAAGCTTTCTACTTGTCATGAGTGTGGTTGTTTAGAAGAAAATGAAAAATGTTTATTTTGCACAAATGACAGAATAGCTACAAAAAAACTTTGTATCATAGCTTCTGCAAAAGATGCGTTTGCAATTGAATCCACAGGAGAATATGATGGCTTATACCATATACTTGGCGGACTTTTATCGCCAATGGATGGAATTCATAGCGAAAAACTCCAAATAGAAAAGTTAAAATTTAGAATTCAAACTTTACAAATTAAAGAAATAGTAATAGCTCTTGATTCCACATTAGAAGGAGACACTACATCTCTTTATCTTAAAAAAGAGTTGTCTCCATTTGTTCAATCTATTTCAAGATTAGCCTTTGGTATACCCATTGGAAGCTCTTTAGATTATGTTGATGGTTGCACTTTAGCAAGAGCATTTGCTGGCCGATCTCTTTTTTAACCCAAATTTTGTAGTCTAATATTGCATTTATTGCAGATGTTAAACTATGATTCTCATTCTATCTTATCGATAATGAACTGGTTATATTCATTAAATATCCGATCTTCCGAGGACTATATGGCTTATACTCAATTTCAAAGGTCATTCCTTTTTTTCCTTTTGCTAACCCTCTTTTCATTTAACGTTTGGGGACAGTTACAATATGAAAATCAACAAATAGAAAAAATAAATATTTTTATTCATTCCCCCACAGGATCAAATTGCGATTCGTCTATTGTAACATCTCGCATACAAACACGTGAAGGCTCATTTTTTTCTCAAAGTGAGTTTGATAACGACCTTAAAGTATTATCAAGAGAGTTTGATAGAGTAGAACCACAGTTTTCAATTGTAAATGATAAAATACATATTCAATTGCACGTTTGGCCAAAACCTACTATTCGAACAATAGTCTGGAATGGAAATGACAAAATTAAGAGTGCACGATTACAGTCAGAATTAGATGTAAAATCTTGTACTGTATTTGATCGTTTAGCCTTTAGTCAAGCCTTTAACAAAGTAAAAATGTATTATTTAAAAAAAGGTTTTTTCGAAGCACAAATGGGTTACGATATCCATTTTGATGAATTAACAAATGAAGTAGATATAACGATAAATATCTTTGAAGGTCGTTGCGGAAGAATTAAACGAATTATATTTGAGGGTTTTGACGCTTGTGAAGAAGATGCTATTTTAGAATTAATGTTAACAAAAACATATAACATATTTTTAAGCTGGTTAAATAACGAAGGCACATACAATGAAGATATGATGGAACAAGATCGTCTAAATATTATTAACTATCTTCAAAATGAAGGTTATGCAGACGCTCAAGTATGTGTTAGTATTGGAGAAACCCCTCATGATAATCGCATAGTTATTTACATTAAGGCTGATAAAGGAAATTTATATAGCATTAATAATATTACTTTTGAGGGTAATAAAGTCTTTTCGAACGAAAGAATTCAAGACTTGTTATCTTGCTACGAAGGAGCGCCTTATTCTCCTGATAAAATAAGAGAAACAATTGATCAATTGAACTTACTTTATGGTAGAAGAGGCTTTATAGACGCTGTCATTGATTACGAAGTCAACCTTAAGGAAAATTGCTCTTATAGCTTACATATTTCCATTGATGAAGGTGAAAAATATCGCGTTGGTTTAATTAAAGTTTTCGGAAATTGTTCTACTCAAACTGAAGTTATTTTACATGAAACGCTATTAGTACCAGGTGAGGTATTTAATAGTGAAAAATTAAAAATTACAGAAGAGCGATTGGCAAATATTGGTTATTTCTCAAATGTCAATGTATATTCTGTCGAAACAGAAGATATGCGCAATGCTAATGGTGAAAGATTTAGAGATGTGCACATTGAAGTTGAAGAAACAACTACTGGAAATTTTGGAGCCTTTTTTGGATTTAGTACTGTAGAAAGTGTTTTTGGTGGGGTTAACATCTCTGAAAAAAACTTTAATGCAAGTGGTTACAAAAGACTTTGGCGCGACGGTTATCAAGCTTTAAGAGGCGGTGGAGAATATACTCAATTTTCTGTATCTATTGGTAATAGAAGTAGAAGCTACGATTTTACATGGGCAAAACCCCATTTCATGGACTCTCAATGGACAGTCGGATTTGATTTGCAAAAAAGTAGCAATCGATATGTCTCTCATAGTTACTCTTTTGATTCGAGTAGTTTCGTATTGCACGCCACTTACGATTTAAATGCATTTGTCAAGTTTGGTTTTCAATATCGGATTAAAAATACTTATATTCAGTTAACTAAAAAGGTTATAGAAAAAGAGGAAAGCTTAGTTGAAAATGATGGTAGTAGTAGTCGTAGTAGTTCAAGTTCGAGTGACGACTATGCAAATTCAACCATAAATGAAACTATGGCAAAATCTTCTTCAAGCAGCTTTTCTGGATTTCCATCAAGTTTTCCTTCAAAGGTTCCAAGTAGTAGCGGTCGTCATGAATGGCCATCCTTAATTTCAGAATCTAAAAATGATGGTATTATTTCAGCTGGTGGGATCACTTTAAATTACGATTCAACTGATAATCCAGCCCGTCCGTCCAAAGGATTAAAATCACGCTTTGAAGCAGAACTTGCAGGTATTGGTGGTCACTATCATTTTTCAGGTTTAGCTTATTTAAATACCTTTTACTACAAAACGGATAGTAAAGGTGTATTGAAATTTAGAGGTGATTTCCGCTTTTTATTTCCCTTATTTGGACAAAAGCCTAGTCATATCCCCTTAGACGAACGTTTATTTTTAGGTGGTGACAACTTTGTAAGAGGCTACAAACCCTATAAGCTAGGTCCAACCTTTTCAGAAAAAGAACCTCGCGGTGGTTTTTCCATGCAGTTGTATTCTATGGAGTATGTAAGAAGAATAACAAAAAGATTTGATGGCTTTTTATTTTTCGACGCAGGTCATTTAAGTTTTGATCGCTTTTCTTTTGGATCTTTATATTCGAAAGCTCATCATGGCAATGACAACAGACTCTACTTATCAGCCGGCTATGGCATTCGTTTTCAAATTTTTGAAAAAGGGCCTCCAGTAACTTTGGGTGTTGGTTATCCGATAAATCCTGAAAGAAGAAGTCAAGTGAAACGATTCTTCTTTATGTTAGGTGGTAAATTTTAATTGCTAGATAAAAAAGGAATTTATATGAAAAAAATTATAAAGTGGTTAACAGTAGCTTCGTTGATGGTTTGTGGTAGCTTAACTGCAGCTTCAACAAATTCAAATAAACCATTAGTTATCAAAGTTGTAAACTTTAAATATTGCGTAGAAAATTCAAAAGTAGGAAAGCAAGAGCAATCTTCTTTTGAGGCTATGAAAAAACAAATGGAAACCATTTTAGAAGATAAAGAAAAAACTCTAAATGATATGGCAGAAAAATTTAACGATCCCGATTATTTAGATAGTTTATCACCTGAAGCTGAAACAGATTTAAAAAGAAAATTCAGAGCTTTAAGTCAAGAAATTACCCAGCAACAAAATCAGTACTTTCAAACTTTAAACCAAACGAATGTTAAAGTTGTTCAAAAACTTACTGAGATGGTTACCAAAGCTTCCAAGAAAATTGCAGAAGAAAAAGGTATTGATATTATTTTGACTGAAGAAAGCATTTTTTTCTCTTCTCCTGATATTGACATCTCTAACCAAGTGATAGCAGTATTAGATGAAGCTCATGAAAAAGAGCCAAAAGAAAAAAACACTACTGATTTAAAACTTCCTTAAAGAATAAAGGCATCTTATGCACCAAAAACAATTTACTTTAGATGAATTGGCAAAATTAACTAATTCTGAATTAGAAGGTGATCCAGATTATGTTATTACAGGAATCGCAGATCTTTCCAGCGCCAGTGCAGAAGATGCCTCTTTTTTAGATAATCCACGTTACGGAAAGCTTTTAGCTGAATCAAAAGCTGGAGTCATTTTTATTTCACCAGAACATGTTCGATTTTCTGGAAAAAATTATTTACTAAACGAAAAACCTTCTTTTGCTTTTCAAAAATTAATCGATTTATTTTTCGGCGCCACCCCTAGAATGACAGGTTTTGAAGGTATACATCCCACAGCTGTCATACATTCTTCTAGCAAAATAGGAAACAATTGCCACATTGGTCCCCATGTTGTCATAGATGAAAATGTGCATATTGGCGACAATACTCATATTTATGCCAACAGCTATATTGGACCAGAAACTGTTATAGGAGAAGATTGCTACATACATCCAAATGTAACTATTAGAGAAAAAACAGTTATCGGTGACAGAGTAATCTTACAACCTGGTTGTGTAATTGGATCAGATGGTTTTGGTTATATTCAAGACAATTTAGGAAGACATGTTAAGCTCAATCATGTCGGTAAAGTAATCATTGAAGATGATGTAGAAATAGGTGCTAATACAACTATAGATAGAGCGCGTTTTAAGCAAACGACAATACGTATTGGTTCTAAAATTGATAATTTAGTACAAATAGGCCATAATGTGGAAATTGGCCCCTACAATATTCTTGTTTCTCAGGCAGGGGTTGCTGGATCAACAAAACTTGGCAAATATGTCGTATTAAGTGGTCAAGTTGGTATTTCAGGACATTTAAATATTCCAGATTTTACTATTATTGCTGCTAAATCTGGTGTTTCAAAATCTTTACCAAAAGGTGGAAAATGGGGTGGAATTCCTGTTTTACCAATTGATGAATACAACAAGATGGCTGTCTACTTAAAAAACATTACCAAAATTGTAGACCAGATCACTTCTCTTGAGAAAAAAATACTCGAAATCCAAAATAAAGAAGTTAAAGAATAACAATTCAAAATTGAGATGATTAAAGTTCTAAAGGTTTTTATTTTTTAAGGCTTTGTTATTTTAGTAATTTTCATACTATGTGCTTTAGGCAGTTAGTAAAGCTTAAATCCCCTGTAAACAGGTAATAGTAAAAACCTTAATTTTTTATTTAATAGCTGCTTTTTTGGTTCTTTCCATTCACTATAGATCCCTTTTTTTCACCTCAGTTTTTGCAACTCCTTGTTTTTAACTTCGCTTCAGTAGAGTGGTATGTACAATGAGGGTAATTTTTTTTGCCTTCAATTGGTTCATTACTTCCCCATTAGAGTTAGCATTTATTGTGATTGGAAATTTTTGTAGAAAGAATTTTTATAAAAAATTGTTGATGAACACCTTCTTTTCCAATGGTTGTTCTTTCGTATACTCTATGTATGGCTTTTAAAACTAAAAGGGTAAAGCTAAAAAAAGCTAAACCTGCGACACCAGATACGATCATTGGTATAGAGTTAAAAAACGCTCCCACTGCCAATATTACAGAAAAAGAGAGAATAAAGAGCCAGTTAGTTAAACGCATTTTAACATTACATAATCTTCGATTTAATATACGTTCTAAATTGACTGCATTTTGAGTTTCGTTTTTATAATTACCAAACATCACAATAGCATTTTTCAAACGCATTATCGTTTTTATATGCTGAGGTATTATCCATAATGCAGAGGTTATTCCTACTAAGCTACACATATTTTTCATCATACGATTTGTTTTTTCTTCAGAAGATGAGTAAGCTAAAGCTGTAGTCCCATATGTTGTTGTAGAAGAAACAACGGTTCGAGGAATTAATGAATCATCAACACCTAAAAAACGACAATCATATAAATAGGATTGATAAGTTGTATTAATAGACATAACATTTTACTTATAAATTAATAACTCCTTTTATATAAATAATTCATTAAGATTACATAAATATCTAAGTAAATATTTTCTTTTAAATATAAAGTCTTTAAATCTCATTCAAGAATTGTCAAAGCTATACCAAAAGTCATCATCTTTAAGAGAACTATTAAAAATTGAAAAAGTAGATAAGAATATTTTACCTCTCATTTGTCAAAAAAAACTTTTTGTTTATTGAATAGAAGGCTATCTCGAAGGTTTTATTTAATTTTATTTAATTAGACAAGCTATACCTTTGCGATAAAGCTGATAATGGCCCATTTCAATATTTAATGAGCCTATTTTTATATTGCTAAGAATCGATTATAGTAATGTAGCAATAGGATGTTCTAAAATATTTTTTAAAGTTTGTAGAAATTGAGCAGCTGCCACTCCGTCTATCACCCTATGATCACAAGATAAAACTAAATTCATCATTTTACCAACTGAAATAATTCCATTTTTAGCAACAGGCGTTTCATAGGTAGTGCCAACAGCTAAAATGGCCGCTTGGGGTGGATTTATAATCGCTTGAAAAGTTTTCACACCAAACATGCCCAGGTTTGAAACAGTAAAAGAACCGCCTTGGTACTCGTCTGGTTGTAACTTTCCATTTTTGCCTCTTTGAGCCAGTTCTCGAATTTCAGCAGAAATTTCACCAAGAGTTTTAAAGTTAGCGTGTTTGATAATAGGAGTTATTAATCCATCTTTTAAGCTCACTGCCACGCTAATATCAATCGTTTTATATCGAATAATCGCATTATTCTTTAAATCGAATCCGCTGTTGATATTGGGATGTTCTTTAAGAGCCAGCGACGTACATTTGACTACTATATCATTTAAACTGACAGCTATACCAAGTTTAAAAAGTTGCTCTCTAAGATCGATGATTGGTTTAGCATCCACCTGCATTTCAACATAAATATGGGGGATTGTCGTCTTTGCTTCTAAAAGCCTTTGACTAATCACCTTTCGCATGGGGGTTAATTTTTCAATATCAAAGGATCCCGCGTCATCAGCCGGAGCTTCTCGATGAGATAAGTTAAACATAGTAGCCGGTTTGCTTTTTTCCCCACCTTCTAAATCGCGACTCATAATACGCTTATTAGGGCCTGTGCCTTTAAGTTTAGAAAGGTCAATACCTTTTTCTTTGGCAAGCTTCTTAGCAAGCGGAGATGCTAAAACTCTTTTTTCATCTGAAGTTTTGTCTACTGGCTTTGTTTCTTTGGATTGGTCACTATCTGATTTTTTCAAATTCGCATTTACTTCTTGCGGTATAGATTCTTGTTTTAGTTTTTCTTCTTTATTTGCAGATACTGCCTCTTTCGATACATCTTCTTCTAAAGGTTCGTTTTGCTCTTCTGTCAAAATGGCTACCGGTTGATTTACCTTAGCTTCCTCCCCTTCTTTCACTAAAATTTTTCTTAACCATCCAGAATCAATTGCATTATACTCAACTGTTGCTTTATCTGTTGCCACTTCAAATAATAAATCATCGATTTCAACTTGATCCCCTTCTTTTTTATGCCATTTGGCTATTGTACCATCTTCCATTGTTGGGGATAGTTTTGGCATATTAAGATTAAATGGCATAATACTCCTAACGATTTAAAGCTTTATGAACAGCTGATAAAATTCTTTTTACATTTGGAAGAGTTTCTTTTTCTAACTCTTTACTATAGGGCATTGGAGTTTCTTTTTGACAAACTCTAACGATTTCACTGTCTAAATAATCAAAACAATTTTCCATAATTTGAAAGCCAACTTCAGCACTAATTCCGGAAAAATAATGCCCCTCTTCTACTAATACACAAAAATTAGTTTTTTTTACGGAGCGTACAACAGTTTCTATATCTAAGGGACGAATTGTGCGCAAATCAATTAATTCAGCATTAATCCCTTGATTTGTAAGTTCTTTAACAACTATTTCACAAACTGTTACCATTCTTCCATGAGTAACAATTGTAATATCTTTTCCTTCTTTAACAATTTTTGCTTTACCAAGAGGAATTAAATATTCTTCCGTTGGTATTTCCATCTTATCCCCATAAGAGAGTTCCGATTCTAAAAATAAAACGGGGTTGTTATTTCGAATAGAGGTTTTTAAAAGACCTTTAGCATCGTAGGCATTGCTAGGAGTTACAATCAATAAACCTGGCAAATTTCCATAAATAGCTTCGACGCAGTGGGAATGTTGACTTGACACTTGAGCGGCAGCTCCATTAGGACCCCTAAAAACAATGGGAACAGAAAATCTAGTTCCTGACATGTAATACATTTTGGCAGCATTTGAAATAATTTGATCAGCTGCTACAAAAGAAAAATTAAAACTCATAAATTCTACAATGGGGCGCAATCCGGTCATGGCTGCCCCAATCCCTAATCCTGCAAAGGCAAGTTCAGAAATAGGAGTATCTAAAACTCTTTTTGGACCCCATTTTTCTAACATTCCTTTAGTGACTTTATAGGCACCATTATACTCTGCAACTTCTTCACCTAAAATAAAGACATTTGGGTCTCTTTCCATTTCTTCATTCATTGCTTGGCGTAAGGCTTCTCTTAAATCAACAACTTGTGTTCCCATTAATTTCCTCTTAAGGTGCAAATACGTCAGTTTCTAATGTGCTAATTTCAGGCCATGGGCTTTCGTCTGCATATTTCATTGATTCTATAGCAATAGTTCTATACTTTTTATCTAACTCTTTGACTTCCTCTTGATCAATAATGCCAGATTCTATCAAATTTACTTGGAGAGCAAGAATCGGATCTTTTGCCATAGATGCTTTTAAATTTTCTTTTGTTCTATAAAGACCTGGATCTGAAATGGAGTGTCCTCTAAATCTTTCAGTAAGTACTTCGATTAAGACAGGACGAGAATCTTTTTTCATTTCTTCAAAGACATGTTTAAACCCAGCATAGCAATTAAAAAAATCCATTCCATTAAAAGTATAACCTTTCATGCCAAAACTTGGCGCTTTATCTTCTGCAATTCTTTTGACACTAACCGCTCTTTCTACTGCAGTGCCCATACCCCATTTATTATTTTCGATAACAAAAACACAAGGTAAGCTCCAAAGAGAGGCTAAATTTAAAGATTCATGAAAGGCTCCTTGAGGGACTGCGCCATCTCCTAAAAAACAGATCGAAACTTGATCTTTGATTTCCTTGTATTTCAAGCTAAAAGCGGCACCTATAGCAATGGGGATTTGCCCCCCTACTATCCCAAAACCTCCAAGTAATCGCTCTGCATATAAATGCATGGATCCACCCCGTCCTTTGGCATTACCAGTAGATTTCCCGTACAATTCTGCCATAATTTCATTAGGTGTAGCCCCCAAAAGAAGAGCCAGTGCGTGGCATCTATAGCTAGTCACCCACCAATTATTCGCACTAAATGCTTCAAGTGCAGCAGTTTGGATTGCTTCTTGCCCAATGTAGGAATGAAAAAAACCACCTATTTTTCCTTGTTGGTAGGCAGATTCAGCTCTAACTTCGAAATTTCTTATTAGTAACATTCGTTTCAAATTCTCGATCAAACGTTCTTTGCCAAGCTCTGCTATAATCTTTTTTGTATCTGATGGAAAAATCGTGTAATCATGACTTTCCATCTTAGGGGTAAGCGGTACTTCCATACTAACCAAATAACTTATGTGAAATTAATAAAAATGCTTCAAAATTTATTGTATAAAAAGAATAAATTAAAGCAATGAACAATTAAGCACTAGCTGTAAGTATCTCTAAAAGCTTTTTAGAGCGAACTTTTAAGCTATTTTCAGGATCTGCTGAAGTTTTATCTTCTTTAAAACCTTTTTCTTGGATAAAGGCATCGACATCTCCAAAAAGATTATTTAAAAGATTAAATTCTTCAGTTGAGCGAAGAGTTGCATCAGATTGAAACGTTAATAACCATCTTTGGGTAAATACATCTTCTGACATTTCATCTTGAACGTAAGATTGCAATAAAGTGACATAAGGGGAGATAGAAGTTTTATCTTCAAAAACTAAATGAGCATCGCTTAAACTTGTAGGATTGGGCAAATGTTTATTTAATCCCTTTTCCAAAGCGCTAATAGTTATATCCCAATTATCAATATCAAAAACAGCTTGCTTATTTACAAAAAGAATAAATTGAGGCGATTGATGGATCACTTTGGTAATTTCTGCAATATAATTTGAAGCTGGTCTATATTCCACAACTTTAACAAAGGCCAAATGTAGATTATCGTAATTATTTAAAACTTGTTCTACATAACCAAAGCCTTGCATGGTTTTATGGCAAGTCCCAGCTTTAAATATGACACTCGTTGGGTATAAATTTAAGAAGTTATCAACATCTTCTACAGATTTCAATTCTGTCATTCTTTGTCTTATACCCATTTTCACCCTCTAATTTATGTTTCCAGTACAGCTAGCTTAGATTCTTCTTCAGAACCATTTTCAATTTCTTTATTTACTACAGCAGCAACACAAGAGTCTGACCAAACATTAATAGCTGTTTCAAACATATCAATCAAGCTATAAAATGGTAAAATTACCCCTAAAAGATTTAAAGGTATATTCATAGTAGATAAAAAAGCGCTTGATAAGAAAAAGCATCCCATAGGAACGCCTGCATTGCCAACTGCTGCAATTGTAGCAATAAAAATCCAAGAAATTAACTCAAAAGGTGTATAAACAATGCCATTGCTCATAGAAACAAATAAGACGGTAATTAAAATAAAAGCGGCGCAAGCGTTCATGTTAATCGTCGTGCAAAGGGGAAAAGAAAAATTAGTTACCTTTTTTGAAATGGCAGCTCTTTCAGTTGCACACCTCATCGCTAAGGGTAGTGTGGCACTTGAAGACTTTGAAAAAAAAGCTAATGATAAAGCTGGAAGCATAGCTTTTGCTAATTGTATAGGTGCTATCCCCTTAGCTTTTAAAAAGGTGGGTAAAACGATCAATCCCTGAATGGTATTGGCAAGAAGAACGCAAGCTAAGTAATAAGCCAATTGTTTCATCTCTAAACCATCATTTAAGTCTTTTATAAAAAGAGTTAAAAAGGCCCAAATAGCTAAAGGCATCGCTAAAACGATCCATGAAGTAATCTTCATGATAGCTGCGTATAAACTAGAAAAAAACTGATGCAGGGTTTTGCGATTATCTGAAGGTAAAGAAATAATAGATAAACTTAGCAACATGGCTAAAAACAACACACTGATCACATTATTTTCATTAAAGGGCTTTAAAAAATTAGAAGGGATAACATTGATCAAATGATGCAGATAAGTTGTCTCGATTTTTGGTAAACTTTCTACTTTAGCACTTTTTGAAATCTCTTGACCGACCGGATCGATAATCAAAAATAAAGTTAAAGCAATTGCTGCTGCAATAACAGTTGTCAATAGGGTATATTTTACCACTTTTTTTCCAAGTAGCTTAAATTCCCCTACACTTTCCATTCCAGAAGAGGTGGAAACGATCGATAAAAAGATTAGGGGTAAGCTAACAAGTTTTAATAAACTTAAAAAAATCTGAGAGACCGTTTCAGCTGCTCCATAAAGATAAGGATGATGAATAAATCCAGCGATTAAGGCGCAACAAATCGCTAATCCAAATAATCGATTGCTTTGAGAAAAAAATTGGATTAAACGATTTTTATACATAACTCCTCAATTGGGTGTGTTTTTTTATGAATTTAAAATTCCTTATAGTATATTTGAGTATTTGCTTAAAGTCAATTTAACTTAAGCTATAGAATAACTTTTAAAACACCAATAATAATTCACTTTTAATATTTAATTTTTAAAAAAAAGGAGTAATGCTATTATAATTAATCAAAATTAATTATTTACAATGTCGATTTCCATTCATAGTATTCCTTCCACTATTTCTGTGTCTTACTTACCAAATGCTTGTGGTCATATCCTCAACGAATTAGAACATCAACCTTTTTATAAAACCGGTAATGAAGAATATCTCAAAGGTAAAGTTATCTATTTTGATAATTACACAAGTTTTATCATTTTTGAAATTTTTACAGTTAATGCTTATAAGCTAACTTATCATATTCCATGGGTTTCTCAATCCGAACCGGTATATGATTCAAAAAATAAATTTATTTGTGAAAAAGGAACCTTTTTATTCAATAATGAACCTCTGCATGAATATAGTTTGATAGGCAATATAAATTTGAAAGCCAAGTTTTTCTATCAACTTTATGAACAAGTATTTAAAAGATTAACGGTTGGCTGGAAAAGGGATAATCCTACCCTATTTAGAAATGATGGACTTTTAGAACGCGATATAGAAAAATACAGTTTTTACATAAAAGATAATCCCATTGAAGATGAATTTTGCTTAATTAATCACTTAAGCCAAGCTTTCAAAATGGATAATTTTGTGTTTAGTGGAGAGTTTTTTGGTAAACTAAAACCGTCTATTTATCTTTGGATTTCAAATAATTATTTTAAACAAGTAATAGAAAAATATCATTTTCAATTAGATTGAGTTAAAGGCAATTGATTTAATTCCCATTCATATAAATTGGTGATCCCGTCAGATAAATAGGTTGTAGTCCTCAAGTAGTTTAAAAATTTATCCCCAAATCTTTCAGCCCCCTTTTCTACCGCTTGATTGTAACCATAAATTGGATAAATCCCTTTTTGTGTATATGCTTTCCCAAGCCGCGGTTCAGAGGACGCTGTAAAAGTATAAGCAATAATAAAATGAAATTGCGTGTTTTCTAAAATAGCATCATTCCATCTCATCGTAAGAACAGGGACTAAATCGTAACCTTTTTCTCGCTCAATTAATTTTTTAAGTTGGGTAATGTCCACCTTGATCAAAGCTCCATTGACTAAGTCATCTCTTTTTCTGGTGACTTCAACATTGAGCATTGCTTCTTCTTTGGGAGCTTTAGTAATCCAATGTGTTTTTTGACCTGCATAGTAATTATAAATTCTTTTAAGTCCAAAAGCTAAGGCTGGTTGACTTGTTTCCACAGCTTCTTCAGAGATTGTTCTTTGGGCAGATTCTGGATTTAAAAGACTCCCATAGGCAAAGATGTAAATGGTCTTTTTTTTTGCAAATAACTCGTTCACTTTTTCATTGGGATACACAAAGGAGGGATAATATTGAATTAAAGGATAGTAATTATCGAGCTTTTCCTTTATTTTTTCTTGGTAACTTGGACTCCAAGGTAGATTTGACGGATAAAACGACATAAATAGTAAAACACAAACAATCAATAATTTATTCATGCTTATTATCTACATTTTAATTTTTAAATTACAAAATTAAAAAATTAAAAACAATAATAAGTAAGGTTTAAAGAAGTAATACTATATGGAAAATATCAATATTAACAATTGGAACGATTACTATAATTTACCAAATGAGATTACCTATCATATTTTTTCTTATATTCCGCAGATAACAACGCTCATGCGTTGTTTCCTCGTGAATAAGTCGTGGTCACAGATAACCACAACTATTTTTAAGGATCGATTTAAAATAATTCAATTAAATGACAGAAATTCGATTGATCAATTTAATAAAACCCATTCCCTTGATCTTTTATATTTAATAGGGGCCAATTGCAAAAATGTTGAAGCCGCGAGTAAAGAATTAAATCTCCATGAAGACATAAAATTTAATGGTTTAGATCCTTTTTTTTGGGTTAAAGGTAGTTCCGATACAATGCGCAATAATATTCAGCAATTATTAGCCTCATTTTTGCCAACCGAATTGAAAGACCCTGAAGATTGTAAAATTGATCAACCCTATAAGATTTTTGTGTATTTAAAGACTAGACATATAAAATCTGACCCTGGTGAAGCCTTTAAAAGCTTAAAAGCTAGAAAGATAAAGGAATTTATTGAGAGGATGTCTCTAACATTTTTAAAGCAAGTCAATGAAGATATAAAGCCTTTACCAAGTCAACTGCTACACCATCTTATAGCTTTTGCTACATTTCTTCATTTTTATGGTCCCATAGATAAAAACAAAATGAGTCAATATGGGCGATTAACAAAAAACGATGAAAATGAAATTGTCAAACGTTTTACAATAGATTTAGCTAAAACAAAAAGTAAAGGAAATGATGATCATTTAAAAAAATTAAAAGACTATTTATTAACAAACATTGAAGAAAGTTTTTTTGAGCAAACTTTTCAAACCTCTTTGCATTTTAAGGAAATACTACATCACCCTTTATTAAAAATTGGTAGCTATATAACCCATCCAACTTTTACTCAAAGTATGCAATCTTCCGAAGCTCCAAGGAAAAGAACAGAATTTGTTGAATTGTTGTTTAATAAACTCTTCATATATTTTTTAGAGCCTGGTTTAACGGATAGAGTTTTACATAATTTTTTAAAGGAATTTATTTACGAAACAAAAGATGGTTATTGCTTTTACGACCAAACGGTTTTTTCGATGTTGTATTGTATGTTTAATTTGGCAACTTTATGTAAGCCCAAAAATCAATTTGCTACATTAGATGAAGAGTGGCAAAAGCAAAAAAAATAACCCATTTTTGAAATAAGTAAACAAAAAAAATGAATAAAATTAATGCAAGTTCTACAACTACTTTATCTAATATTGATTTACTACCAAGTGAGGTTATGGTTGAAATTTTCAATAATGTCTCAACGATAACGTTGCTTAGCAAATGTTCTTTAGTAAACAATCTTTGGCATCAAGTGGTCAAACTAAATCTAAAAGATAGATTTACTCTATGCGAAATATCTAACACTTTATTTTCAATTGTAAAACAAGAACTACCATTTGCTACTATCGAAACATTTTATCTATGCTCAAAGCAAATTGTAGAACATTTAATCAACAAATTTAATGAAACGCAATCTTTACATGTATTGTATTTAGTTGGAGCCTTAAGTCAAAATATTAACGAAGATGCAAAAAAAATTGCTTTAACTGAAGACATTTTTTTTGAAAGTTTCAAAATCTTTAACTGGGTAGCTACTATTGATGAAACGATTCGAACCAATATTGCAAATTTTATAGCACAGTTTCTTCCCGAAGAAAGTCAGCTTTTTCCTGAATGTACAATCGATAATCCTTATACAATTAAGATCTTGTTAGATACGAAAAATCTTGAAAGAAAGGAAAACGAAGATGATTTTGTATTGCGTACTCGTAGATACGATAAATTTATTTATAATAACGTTCTTAATTTTGCTAAAAAGACAGCTTTCACATATTACATAAAACCAAGTGAATTTTATCATCATTTATTGACTTTTGCGCATATATGCAATTTATATCAAAGCCCAATAGATATAAGTGAGGTTAAAAATTTAAAAAGTAAAGGGGAATGTTTTAAGATAACTGAAGAATTTATACAATTATTAGAACAGATTGGGCATGAAAAGTTTTATGAGGATTTTGATAGAGATTGTTCAACTTTGTTGAGTATAGTAAAAAAAAAATTTTTCCAAGAGAGGTTTAATTCAAATTTAATACCACTTTTGTGTTCACGATTATGCAATAAAAATTATGACTTAATCCGAATTCTTACTATTTTAACAAAACAAGAATTTATAAAAGCTATGGAAGAGACTATTGCTAAACAAGCGTACTCTATCTTTCTAGACTATTTTTACAAGGTATTGTTTTGCCTATTCTTAAATAATAAGGATCCCTACCTTCAAAATTTAAAAACTATATTTGATGTTTTTTTTCACATTAATGAAAATTATTATGTTGTAAACGATATATTAATTCTTAGATGTCTTTCATCGCAATTTCAAACTTTTAATTTGTTTTTTAAATATATTAAAGTTTATTTGGATGAATTAGATGAAGAATGTAAATTTTTTTTTACTAAGCTTTAATTTAAAACATATGGCGCAAGGTAATCTTTGGACTTATGTAGTCCAAGAACGATTGAAAAGGCGGCACTCTGTCACGTTTATATGTTTTTAATCTTTAAAAATGGATGAACCAATTCTAACTATAGTAGCCCCTTCTGCTATGGCTATCGAAAAATCCTCTGACATCCCCATTGACAAATGGGGTAAATAGAGAGCAAATTTTTGTTCTAAAGTTTCTTTTAGTTCTCGTAATTCTGAAAAAAATTGAGCAATTTTTTCAGGCTTTTCATGATAGGGAGCCATTGTCATTAAACCTTTTATACTTAAGTGAGGCAAGGTTTTGATCGTTTCAAATAATCGCAGACACTCATCTTTAGAAAATCCCTGTTTTGTTTCTTCTTTAGAGATATTAACTTGCAATAAAGCTGAAGTTGTCACATTGTTTTGCTCACTAACTTTTGCTAATTTCTCAGCTAATAGTAAATTATCTAGGGAATGGATTAAACAAAAACCAGGTATAATTTTATTAACTTTATTTTTTTGGATAGATCCAATGAAATGCCAATGAATATCTTTTGGCAAAACTTCTCTTTTATTAAAAGCTTCTTGCACACGGTTTTCACCAAAATCTTTATGACCTAAGTCATAGATCGCTTGAATTTGCTGCGCAGTTTGATTTTTGGAAACAACAACTAGCTGTACTTCCTTAGGATTGCGTTGATATTTATGACAAGTTTCTTGGATTTTCTCTAAAACTTTTTTATAATTATCTTGTATTGTCATGGTTTCTTAAGGCTAAAGGCTTATCTAAGACTTCTTTTGCAATGATCCATTCTTTCCCAATTTTTTTTGGAATCAAGTTTGTTTTTTTAGGCAATTGCGTTTTTTCTTCTAAAATCACTTCTTTTTTTAATGGAGAAATTGGTTTTGTATATATAGGGGGTATAACAGGAGTGTTTTGAGGCTTAAATGTTGGTTTAGGGGTAACAATTTCCACATAATCGTCCTCCTCTTCTTCCTCGTCATCTAAAGATCGTAAAAAACGTTTTAACTGCTCTTTTTGATTGTACTCTTCATCTTTAGCCAATTTCTCTGTTACAGTTTGATTATGTTCATGGGAAGAAGGCGACCTTTTAAATAATAAATAAAATAAAGCCGCCAAACTAATAATAAAACCAATGATTTCGCTAAAATCCACAATCACCTAACTTTACGGATGGTTTTTCTTAAAGTCTTGATCAGGTTTTGCAATCGATGTCCTCATATCAGTATCTGCTTGAATATTTTGAATTCTTTGATAATCCATAATCCCAAGTTTACCAGAACGGAAAGCTTCTGCCATCGCAAGTGGAACGGAAGCTTGTGCCTCGATTAATTTTGCTTCCATGTCTTTAACCTTAGCGATGTTCTCTTGTTCTTCAGCAACAGCCATGGAGCGCCTTTTTTCAGCTTCAGCTTGTGCAATCTCCTTATCAGATTTTGCCTTATCCGCTCTTAAGCGAGCTCCTATATTTTCCCCTAAATTCATTTCTACAATGTCAATAGACAAAATTAAAAAGGCTGTAGAAGAATCAAGCCCTTTTTCAAGAACTAATTTTGAAATACGTTGAGGTGATTCTAATACTTGTAAATGCGTTTCAGAACTACCAATTGCGCTAACAATCCCCTCACCAACCCTTGCGATAATCGTTTCTTCTGTAGCCCCACCGACTAACTGGGCTATATTTGTACGAACTGTAACTCTTGCTCTCACATTGATCTGAATACCATCTTTAGCAACACCTGTTATATACCCACCATGACTTGGACAATCAATAACCTTAGGATTTACAGAAGTTTGAACAGCGTCTCTTAAATCTCTTCCTGCTAAGTCAATAGCAGTCGCTCTTCTCCAATCTAAAGGTATATTGGCTTTATCCGCTGCAATCATAGCAGTTACCACATCCGTAACGTGTCCACCTGCTAGATAATGAGTTTCTAGATCAGAAACACTAATCTGTTTTAAACCAGCCTTAAAGGAATTTATACGCGCGTTAACAATCACTTGAGGGGGTATTTTTCTAAGACTCATTCCAATAATATTAAATAACGGTATGGGCGTTCCTGAAACAAAAGCTTGGAACCATAAACTTACAAATCTTCCCACAATGCTTAATAGCACTATAAATATAATTAGGAATAAGAAAAAAAGTAAATACACTTCAAATCCAAAGTCGATGAGTAAATAACTCATTGTTTGTCATCCTGTTTTAATTGTTTAACGATGAGGCTCTCTTCTTGTCCCCCAATTATTAGAACTTTGGTACCCTTAGCAAGGTAGCCACTTTGCGATATAGCTTGGACTTGTTTGCCTTCCACAAAAATATATCCTCCGGGCTTCAAGTCAGTGCGTACAACCCCAATTTTTCCTATCAAATCTTTGTCAAACTCTGACGCTTGATACCCTTCTTGAGCATCGTCCGAATATATATTTCGAGACTTACTTCTTGGTATTTTCCATAAGGCAAATTTTATTGTCAAAAAAACGCCAAGAACTGCCAATAAAATAAAAGCTAACACTAACCATCCACTGTATCCGGATTGTGCAAATAAGAGAATACCAAAAAAAATCAATAGACCACCTGAAACTCCAAGTATTGCTCCAGGCAAAAAAAATTCTAAAAAAATAAGGATAAAACCTGATATAACTAGTGTAATGGGAATCAATTTCCCTCCTCTATAACTTGAACCACAATAGTACTTCCATCAAGACGAACAACTTTAACAGTTTCTCCTTTTTCAATAAATGAACCTGTTGTTATAGCATCGTAAATAGTATCGTTTACAATAATTTTGCCTGAAGGGCGAAGCGTAGTTAAAGCTACCCCTATTTGTTCAACTTTTGGTAATAATTCTGGATTTTCACCTGTTGTGTAACCTAATGACGCTTCTTGTTCATTGCCACTTAAAACAAAACGATTCCAGGTAGAAAATTTAGGAAGAAAATAGCGACTTAATAAAAACATGATCACAACCCCGACAACCAGAGTTAGACTTAAGAGGATTAATCTATCTAAAAAAGCTTGCCCTGCAGCGTTTAAGGTGTTTGTTGTTCCTTCATAGTCTATAGAGCCAATACCCGGCAACATTAATCCAAAAAGACCAATAAAGAAAAAGATGGCTCCAATTGTTCCCAAAATGCCAAAAGTGGGCAAAAAGAATAAATCGGCTACCACAATTATAATTCCACTAATTAGTAGAATAAGTTCTAAAATATTTCCTATTTCTAAGGCAAAACTAGATAGAATAATCAAGAATAAGCAAATCAAACCCAAAGCGGCAGGTAGTCCAACGCCTGGTGTATTCATTTCAATATAAAATGCTAGCATCATTCCTAAAAAAAGCATGGATGAAACCAAAGGATTACTTAAAAAAGCTAAAAATCGAGTTTTCCAATCCATCTGATATTCTTTAATAACGGCATTTGGAATTTCGTTAAATAAAGGCGCTTGAAAAACCAAGCTTTTGCTAGCTGGCCAGCTCCCTTCTGCTTTTTCTTTTGGAGTGATCAAGGACAATTTAGTTGGATTGACTAATGCATCAGCAATCCCAAATTCTACTAACTGATGTGCATTTAAAGTTAATAGTTTCCCTTTAGGAGAAATAATTTTGTCAGGATGAGCACCCTCTTTCTTTATATCACTTTCTGAATCCAACTTAATAACGTTTCCATCCCTTAAAACTAAAATGATATCCTTATCCACCATAGCTTCTGCAATATAGGGATTTCGATCAAAAAATGAGGCTCTATTGGCAAAATCAGCACGCAATGCAGAATTCACTTTTTCTGAAGCTTCTTTCATTTGCCCGGTTGTTTGTTCTGCAATAACTGGTTCTGCAGCTCCCATACTTCCATCTTTAACAACTGTAATAAAACGACAAGAATAGGCTAACATAGCTCCAGCAGAAATTGCCCAATTATTGATAAAAGCAACAATTGGAATATTATATTGAACATCCATCTCTTTCAAAGCGTCTGAAATTTTTTGTGCTGCAAAAACTTCTCCACCGGGTGTGTTTAATTCTAAAATGATAAAAATAGGTTTATGTTCTTTGTAGTAATCAAGAGCTTTTTTTACATACAACCAAGTACCTTGATTAATACCCGATTGTTTATCATCAATAACAATATACCCTACCTCATTGCTAGAAGAGGAGCTATAATGAATTGTTTCTTTAAAATTTTTTTCGAAATTACTAGGAATGGCAGCCTTCAAATTATTAAACTGCAAAGCAATCAAAATTAAGAAAAAAAGATATTTATAGATTTTCATTAGTTATATTTCTTTAAAAATTGAGCTACAAGTTCACCTGTTTTTATCAAATAGTCTTTAGTATGGGCTGTAGATACAAACCAAGCTTCCATTTGTAAAGGAGGGATATATACACCATTACTTAACATATATCGGAAAAATTCAGCAAATAAGTTTAAATCACAAAGTTTAGCTTCTTCATAATTTGTAACGCTTTTTCTGCCAAAAAAAATAGTAAACATAGATCCAGCTTGTTGTAAACAAGCATTTGCCTTTGTATCACTGATTGCTTGATTAATCATATTTGTTAAAAGATTTGTCTTTTGCTCGAGCTTTTTATAAAAGTTTGGAGCTTGCAATAATTTCAGTGCTTGAAAGCCAGCCTCCATTGCAACTGGATTTCCAGATAAAGTTCCCGCTTGATAAACAGGCCCAAGTGGAGCCAAATAATTCATGATTTCTGCTTTACCACCAAATGCAGCCGCTGGAAAACCTCCTCCAATAATTTTGCCAAAGGTTGTTAAGTCAGCCTGAATGTCATAATAATCATAAGCACCTCTGTAAGCTATTCTAAAACCAGTCATAACTTCGTCGATGATCATTACGGAATGATATTGGTTACAAAAATCTCTTATTTTTTTTAGGAAATTTTTTGTGGCTGGGACAACTCCCATATTTCCAGCTACTGGCTCTAAAATTACGGCAGCAATATTTGACTGTAAGGTGGGATCTTCAAATACTCGACTTAAAGCTTCTTCGTTGTTAAAGGGAAGAGATAGAGTATATTTAAGCATTTCATCTGGAATGCCAGCCGAGGAGGAGGTTGGATTTACTTGTGATACACCAGAACCTGCTTGTACTAAAAAATAGTCCGCATGTCCATGATAGTGACCGTTAAATTTTATAATATATTGTTTTTTTGTATACCCTCTTGCTAATCGAACAGCGCTCATAGTAGCTTCGGTTCCTGAAGATACAAATCGTATTTTTTCAATATGGGGAATAATTTCTTTTACTTTATGAGCAATTTCACCTTCAATTTTCGTAGTAATGCCAAAACTTGTGCCTAAATTAATTCGTTCCTTTACCTTTTTTAAGATTTTTTTATTAGCATGACCATGAATTAACGCACCCCATGAACCACAATAATCAATATATTCTCTTCCATCTTCATCAGTTATTATCGCGCCGTTTCCCGATGCTATAACTACTGGTTTGATATTCAATCCTTTAAATGCTCGCACAGGTGAATTCACACCACCTGGTATTACTTCACAAAGATTTTCATAGATTTTGTCACTTATCAATCGTTGATGCATATCTCCTGCCTTGTTGGAAATAACTTAATGAGTCATAATAAATGTCGAAATCCTAAAAATCTACAATTATGCCTAAAAACCCTATTATAAAATTTATTAGCTGTTGCTTGTTTCTATTTATTTTCTTTCAGCTACCTGCAGGAGAATTTTATAATTTGAAATTTAAAGGGATTTCCAAAGAGCAAATATCATTTTTAGAATCTATTTCACAATTAGCAAGCTTAGAAAAAGATAAACCAAAGACAAAAGCCAGTTTAAAAAGACGGGCAGAATCAGATGTAGAAGGTTTTATTAAAGCTTTGCAAAGTCTTGGCTATTATGGTGCAAAAGTTGAGTTTAATATAAATTTTGATACCAATCCACCTTTAGTCCTATTTCAGATTAAAACGGGGCCTTTATATCCATTAAAAGAATTTAATATTCTTCCAGATCCCCAGTACAAACATTTTTTTCGTTTGCCAGAATGTATTGATTTGGAAAATTTAGGCATTGAACTAAATCAAACGGCTTTACCAAAAGACATTATTCAAGGACAAGAAAGACTCTTAGAAATCTTAGAAAAGCTCGGCTACCCCTTAGCAAAAGTCTCAAAACGAGATGTTCTAGTCGATGAAACCAAAAAAAACGTTGTTGTTAATATTTATTTAAATCAAGGACCTCTTTGTTATTTTGGACCAGTAACCATACTTGGGCAAGAATCTGTATTTGATGAATTATTTTATAAAAAAATTACTTGGTGTGAAGGTGATATATATGATCCTAAACTAATAGATAAAACACAAAGTAAGTTAGAAGGCACCAATTTATTTAGTTCTATAAATATAACTCATCCAGAAGAAGCTAGAGATGGCGTTTTGCCTATTACTATACAAGTTATAGAAAGAAAACATCGAAGTGTTGCAGCCGGCGTTGCCTATTCAACAGAGACTGGCGCTGGTGTTTTAGCTGAATGGGAACATCGCAATATTAGCAATATAGGTGAAAGAATATCTTTTAAAGTTAACATCGCACAAATTGTTCAAGAGGGTCGCTTTGTTTATGTAAGACCAGATTTTGGTCGTATTGGACAAGATTTTTTATGGATTGTAGATAGTCAAAGAGAGATAACAAAGGGTTTTAGAACTTTTTCCGTTAGTTTATCTGGTATTTTTGAAAGGCAAATCAACGACCACTTAAGAATTTCTTATGGTGGTTCATTTAAAAGAATAACAGATTCTCACACAGATAATGATAGAGTGTTTACTTTGTTAAAGTCCCCTTTTCAACTGCGTTGGAATAAAACAAATAATCTTTTAGATCCAACAAAAGGGCATACTATTAGCTTAAAGGTTATCCCATCTGTTCAAATTATTAAGCCCCAATTTATCTACTGCATTAATTTGCTAACTGGAACTTATTACAAAGCAATTAATCACAATGATAAATATATTTTTGCTACTAAAGGTGTTTTTGGAACCATTTTTGGATCATCTCGTCATTCAATTCCCCCATCGGAAAGATTTTATGCGGGTTCAGAAAATCTCTTAAGAGGATACCATTATTTAACAGTCAGTCCCTTAAATCATGATGACAGACGTCCAGTTGGTGGTAGATCAATGCTTATTTTTTCAACAGAATTGAGAATTCGCAATCGAAATAGTTTAGGCTATGTACTCTTTTACGATTTTGGAAACGTTTACCGCACGTGGCTACCAGAAATTGGACATAAATTTTTACAATCTATTGGTGGTGGTCTTCGTTATGACACACCAGTTGGTCCTTTGCGGTTTGACTTAGCATTTCCCCTTAATCGAAGAAAACATATTGATGGCCCTTTTCAATTTTATGTAAGTATAGGTCAGGCATTTTAATATGATAAAAAAAACTATATACACTTTTCTTTTATTAGCTTTTTTAGTTCCTGCCCTACTATACGTTTTTTTACTAACTGACTATGGGCAAAGAAATACTATTGCTTTTATTACACATCAAATAGAGAGAAAAACAGGGCAGCATGTTGAAATTGGAAGAGTAAACTATAATTTACCATTTAAGTGGAAAATAAAAGGGATCAAATGGGTAGATAATAACAAGAATGTTATAAACATTCGCTCTTTTGATATTAATGTTTCTTTTTTTGATCTTTTATACAAAAAAATTGTTATAACATCCTTAAACTTAGATCAAATTCAGGTCGATTCTAATACTGAAAATGTCACTACTGAAAAAAAAGAACCATCACTAGATATTGCTATAACCCCTCTACCTATTTATATAAAAATTTATAATTTTTCTATTAATGATTTGATAGTCAAATCTTTTAAAGAAAATTCTTTGTTTATTCAAGGAAGCTTTGAAAATATTCCCCAAGAAGTGATCTCTTTTAACCTCATAATAAGTGAAAACGAATTTCTTAAATCTCCAACTTCTATTGTAGCCACTTTGTCCCCCTCCTATAAAAAAATGATTGTTGAAGAACCAGGAAATGGATTTATCCAAACAACATTTTTACCTATCAAAACAAAAAACATCTCGTATAAGTTTGTTATGATAGCTAAAGAGAATTTGCGTGGAAATTTTGAACTTTTGTTAAAAAGGGTACCTTTGCCACACATGAAATGGCTTGAAGGAGCCATTGCTGAAGGTAGTTGGGGCTTTAACAATAACAATCTTACAATTAACAATTTAGAAATATACAATGACCGTTTTCACGCAAAAACCAACTTTCAATACTCTCAAGTTGATAATGGTAGTCCTGTAATAGATCTCAATCTAACAGGTAGGATGAATGAATTTTCTTTATTAGAACTGCCTGAATTTATAAAGGTCAAAGATACTCTGGATATAAACCTATTAGCTAAGGGTCCAATCAATAATATACAGTCTGAATTGAATTTATCCATTCCAAGACTTGAAGTAGATAACGCTACCCTTGACAATTCAAATTTATCAATAACCACAAATATAAGCCAAGAAATAGCTGGTGATTTTATTTATAAATCGAATTTTTTAAGTCAGGAACATCAATTAAAAGGTTTCTTTGGTGTAGATCCTAAAACAAATTCGTTACATATTAATGAAATAACCTATAGCAATTTAGATAACGTAATCAAAGGTTATTTTATTGTTAACGATTCTAAAGATATAGAAGCCAAATTTTCCGGTGAGTGGAATTCATACGATTTAATCACTCATTATTTATCTTATGATATTCAAGGAAAAAGTACTTTTGATTTTTCGATAAAAAACGAGTTGTTGCAAGGAAAAATAAGTAGCAGCGATTTAAAAAGTCCCACAACTAGCTTTAAAGATTTACTTATTGAAACGACTGCTTTTTTAAAAAATGAGGAAAAGAGAGGATCCATACTTTTTTCTAGTAACACCATTGAATATAATAAGTTAATCTTAGAAAAAGTAGATTTGTTTACTTCTTATGATGAAAAAAATCTAATACAACCTTTTCATTTTTCAATCATTAATAATCAAAAACCCTCTTTTTCATTACAAGGTGAAGGCAACTACTCCTTAAATTCCGTTACAAAAAAAATTACCTTAAATCGTCTTATAAATAGCTCGTTTGAAAATGACTCTTTAGAATTAACTATGCCTTTAGAATTAGTCATTGAAAAAGAAGATATCTTAGGAGCTTTAGGGTTAAAAATCGGAAGTGGACTATGGCAAATGAATTTTAACTCTCATTTAAACGATGTGAATACTTCTATAAAACTTGATAAAGTACCGGCAAGTTTATTAAATCTCTTCACCCCCTCTTTAATAACAAAAGGTTTTATTGACGGAAATTTAATAGGCAAAAAAAATATTGATCAAATTAGTGGAGAGGCCTCTTTTCGTTTTAGCGATGTCATTCTAAATGAAACAGTAGCTGGTAAGGTGCCCGCTTTAAATGCTTTTATAGATTCTCAAATCAATAGTAGTTTTGTTAAAGTAAAGTCAAAAATTGAGGGATTTGCAGAAAATCCAATTTCAATGGAACTACAACTTCCTTTAGCCACACCAAGTTCACAGTCATCGTTTGTCTTAGATTATGAAAAGCCTGTGAAAGGAACACTTGAAGCGGAAGGAAATTTAAGCACCTTTTTGCAGACTGTTTTTGTAGACAATACAATTTTGGAAGGAACGACAAAAATTAAAGGTATGCTTGAAGGAACCCTCAATGATCCCTTAATTGAAGGATTTGTAACAATTGATAAAGGAATACTTGAAACGCCACAGATCGGATCTGTTATTAAAAACATAAAAGCATCCATAACAGGTAATGGCAAAACTATAACCCTTGTGGATTTTTCTGGTACTGATGACCAAGGGGGGACTATCAGAGGCAATGGCAGTTTACAATTAGATAGTCAAAAATCATACCCTTTATCCTTTAATTTTAATTTAAAAGAGATGAGAATTCTTCATTTAGACTATGTCCAAGGCGTATTCAATGGGGTTTTAGGAATTGAGGGATCAATAAAAGACCTTTTAGTAAAGGGAAAATTAACTACCAGTAAGTTAGAAGCATCAATTCCTGAAAATAGCAGCACCTCAATCGATACGGTAGAAGTCACTTATATCAATATACCAAGCGGTGAAAAAAATCAGGTTTATAAAACTCAAACTTCACAAGGTATTCCTTTAAAATTAGATCTACAGATTGATATTCCCTCTAATGGGCAGTTAGTAGGGCAAGACTTATCTTCTGATTGGAAAGGTAATATACGAGTAGAGGGTCCCTTAAACACCGTTCAATATTTTGGAGAATTGCAAGTAATAAAAGGTGAATATCTATTTAACGGCAAAACATTTGATATTAGCAAAGGTTCTGTAAATCTAAATGGTGATTTTGATAAAAAAAATAATCTTTATATAATTGCAAGTATTGATTTAGGAAAAATAATAGCTGAAATCATTGTTAAAGGCACATTACACAATCCTGTTCTATCTTTCAGATCTAATCCTCCCCTATCTCAGCGAGAAATCTTGTCTTGGCTAATATTTGGACATGGCATTTCTGAGGCGACTCCTTTTGAAGGAGAACAAATCAATCAATCGATCACAGATTTAAAATCACAAGGTGGCGGAGGCCCTGATTTATTGACTAAAATTCGTACAAAATTAGGTATAGACCAAATTGACTTTAGTCGAGGAGAAGGTGAAGACGAGATGTCATTAAAAGTCGGTAAATATATCTATAAAGGTGTTTTTGTCACTTTAAATAAAAGTATAAACGAAGACACTAATCGAATTGGTATTGAAGCTAACATTGCAAGTGAAATCAAAGTTGAAGGAGAATTAAGCGACGATTCTACTGGTAAAATTTTGCTAAAATGGAAAAGAGATTATTAAATTAAATTTTTCCATTTAAAATACTGGATAACTTTTGTCCTCTCACAAATTTATCAACTCTTCGAATTAATGATTTTTTCGATTGATTAAAATGGTGTATACGATTAACCCATTGTATGAGTTCTGAATATTACTATATGCTAATTGACCTATAGCTTTTTTTTTATTAAGATAAACTTTTTGTTTTGTAACAGTTGATGATTTCGAGAATGAAAAACGCATTAATACAAACGTCTTTGTTTAAGTCTATAATTACATTAGGTGATTATGTAGCTTTAACTATGAGAGTTATTTGGCTTGCCTTTACGCGACCGCCCGCTTGGTCTTTAATTAGAGATCAAATGTATGATATCGGAGTTCTTTCTTTACCTGTAGTTGCCATTACAGGATTGTCAACAGGAATGGTCTTGGCAGCTCAAGCTTTCTTTCAATTATCAGATAAAGGGCTTGCTAGTGCCACAGGGCTCATGGTTACAAAAGCCATGATGGTAGAACTTGGACCCGTTCTTACAGCCTTTATGGTAACTGGTAGAGTTGGAGCTGCAATGTGTGCAGAGCTTGGTACAATGAGAGTAACAGAACAAATAGATGCTTTGCGGTCTATGTCTGTAAATCCATTGCAATATCTGATCGCACCTCGTTTTATAGCAGGTGCTATTATGTTGCCTTTACTTACTGTCTTTAGTTGTATTATGGGAATAATTGGTGGCTATTTAATTGCCGTTTATTTTTATAAGCTTTCCCCAAATGCTTTTTTAGACCCCTTACCGGTTCACATCACAACTTTTGATTTTTTTAGCGGCATGATCAAAGCCTTTGTATTTGGAGTTATAATCATCACTATATCTTGTTATAGAGGGATAACGACTACTGGGGGAGCTGCAGGAGTTGGAAGAGCTACTACAAATAGTGTTGTTATTTGTTATTCCGTTATATTGATAGGAAATTTTTTATTAACTATAGCTTTAAATAATTCCTATACTTTTTTCTCAAACTTAGTAGAACGGATCGTATGACAAAACTAGATGAAAAATCACAAGAAATTATTGCGGTCCATGATTTATATAAATCCTATGGTAACAATCAAGTTTTAAAAGGGCTTAATCTATCTGTACAAGAAGGTGAAACGGTTGTAATACTTGGACGTTCTGGAGTTGGTAAAAGTGTCTTATTGAAACAAATTCTAGGCTTAGAAAAGCCAGATTCTGGATATATAGAAATTAATGGCAAAAGAATTGATCAATTAACTTCTGAAGAACGTTTTGCTATTAGAAAACCAATGGGTATGTTATTTCAAGGGGCAGCTTTATTTGACTCCATGACAATTGGTCAAAATACTGCTTTTTATTTGCGACAACATGAACCTAATTTATCTGATGATGAAATTCAAGAGCGCGTATCTAATTCTTTAGAATTGGTAGGGCTTGAAGGGACTGAGAAAAAAATGCCCTCTGACCTATCTGGCGGCATGAGAAAAAGAGCTGGTTTTGCCCGTTTAATCATTTATAAACCTAAAATAATCCTTTACGATGAACCGACAACTGGTCTTGATCCTATTACAGCCATGCAAATTAGCCAACTTATCAACACAATACAAGAACGCTTAAAAGCTACAAGTATTGTGGTTACGCATGATATAAGATCAGCTTTGGAAGTTGCAGATCGTTTAGCATTTCATAACGATGGCAAAATAGAAGTTATCGCTTCCCCTTCAGAATTTTTGACCCTACAAAATCCACATGTGAAAGCATTTTTTGATAATGCTATTTTAAAAGAACAAACCTTACGAGAAGTAATGGAGAAATAAAGATAAAATGGTCGATCAAATTAAAAATTTTATTATCGGAATTTTCGTTTTAGCAGCAATTGGCATCATTACTTTTGTTATTTTGTTTTTAAATCCAAAAACGGGTGATGAACAAAAAATTTTACGAGTCCGTTTTGCAGACATTGATAAAGTTACAGTTGGCACAAGAGTGACCTTCGCAGGAAATCCAGTTGGTGAAGTAGTTGAAATTAGAGAACTTCCAGATGCAGTCGATCATCGCATTTCACATGATGGACTCGTTTATGCTTATGAATTAGTTCTAAGGGTAGATTCTGCTATAAATGTTTTTAATTCGGATGAAATAACTTTGAGAACTTCAGGATTACTTGGGGAAAAATCAGTTGCTATTACTCCTAAAACCCCTGCAGAAAATGTCGAAATTAGAATAGTAAATGATGAAATTATTTATGCAGTAGAAGTCAGTTCTGTGGAAGATACCCTAAAAGGAATTAAAACTTTAACTGCAAAAATAGATGATACGCTAGAAGGCTTCTTAAACATTATAGAAGAAGTGCAAGAGCGAAAGATTATAGAAAAATTATCAGTTATCGCACAAAATTTTAAAGATATTTCTACAGAGTTAAATCAACCTGAAAAAATCAATCGCATGATGAGTAATTTTGACGAATTATCCGTAAATTCATTGGCTTTAACAAAAAATGCTAATGCTAGTTGGCCAAAAATTGAAGCCACTATTAACAATTTTAATGCTACTTCTAAAAGTGCAAACGATTTGATAGATCGGGTAACTTTAGGAGAAGGCTCAATTGGTAGACTTTTAGTGAAAGATGAATTTTATGTGCAAACAAACGCACTTTTAAGTAAAGCTCAAACATTAATGAACGATATTTCCCATTACGGATTATTGTTTCATCTAGATAAAGGATGGCAAAGATTAAGAGCTCGACGCATGAATCTTTTATACAGCCTATCAACCCCTCAAGAATTTAAAAATTATTTCAATGATGAAGTTGATCAAATCAGTACTTCCCTTTCTAGAGTTTATATGCTATTAGATAAAACAAATGATTGTTTACCTAGTTCAAATGTTTTATTTGATTGTGAGTATAGCAAAGTATTTGGAGAATTACTCAGAAGAGTAAATGACATTGAAGAGTCTTTGCGTATGTATAATGAACAACGCATGGAAGCTAAAGCTTTAGAAACAGAGTTATGCGATCCTTGTTGTTGCAATTAAAACTTTAATTTAAGGAAAGAACCAATGGAATCAGCTCCTTATTCTCAAATACAAAAGGGTACTTTTTTAATTGCTACTCCAGATGTTGATATGGGAATTTTTTTTAGGGGCGTCGTTTTAATATGTGAACATAATCCCAATGGTTCTTTCGGCCTAGTCATAAATAAAAGTTTAGATTTAGATTTACCAGAAGAAATTATCAATATCCATCAATTAGCCAATCCAAGGATTAGCATCAAAGCTGGTGGTCCAGTTCAAACAAACCAAATGATGCTTTTACATTCTTCGCCAAATATAGCAAATCAAACCTTACAAGTTTGCGATGGTGTTTATCTCGGTGGAGATTTGCAATTTTTGCAAGAAGCAATTTCAGATGAAAATGGACCTTACGTCCATCTCTGTTTTGGTTATGCCGGATGGGGAGCTGGTCAATTAGAACGAGAATTTTTAGATGGACATTGGTTTATTCACCCAGGCTCTCAGGAGCACACTTTTTTCACACCTTCCGATAAGATATGGCAAACTATTCTTCGTGAAATGGGGGGACGATATTCAGCTTTATCTATGATCCCTGAAGATTTAACCGTTAATTAGCTTTTAAGAAATTTATAATTTTAATGCTTTTACCAAACCTTAGCTAAAATAACTTAAAGTTAGCATTGGATAGCTTT
>ERZ778024.329-NODE-329-length-86587-cov-63.162275_pt1 | contig 86587 bp, 111 predicted proteins | sample MGYA00375754_ERZ778024 | MGnify/ENA primary metagenome ERZ778024 (study PRJEB29350, sample SAMN05389827) | bioreactor metagenome | isolation source: Thiocyanate bioreactor | place: South Africa: University of Cape Town | collected 2014-02-18 ...
GAATTCAAGAGGTTCATTGCCAACATCTGTGATACGTCGAATCTTTTGAATAAATTGATTTTCTTCTTTACTAGTAGCCATAGATAAATATTTTTTGCCTACTACCGAAAAATTAAAACAATAAACTGCGAACTTTTATTTTATCCACCTCACCATCCTCATATGATATTCTTCAGGTAGATAACATCAGAAAAAGTCAAGAAAATAACCAATTACAACTAAGATAATCATTAAGACGATAGCAAAAATAAAACCTCCACAAAAACTACAACAACATTGACAACACGGACAACATGCTGAGTTCTGTTTTTGAGTAATATTAGGAGACGATAGCAAAAATGTTTTCCGACTAATTGAAAATAGTCGAGAAACAACATCGAAGCAAACATTTTCTGCACTATTTCCTTGTTGCCGCTGATCGATTATAATCGCACCTAAAATTGCTTCGACTGCATCGCCTAACATCTTGTCTGTAATGGTCACACCTTGTCCTGTGATAATATAACGTTGCAAGTTTAATTCTCGACCAATACGAGTTAAATTAGTATTATTTATATATGGCAAGGTTTTTTCATGATAATCACCCGATGATTTAATATCGTTTCGAGCGAAGTACAACATCGTTGCTACGGAATATTTTAATGCTGCATCTCCAAGGAATTCAAAAACTTTGAAGTTTTGTTCAGAAGCATTGGAATGCCATTCATTGATCGCACTTTGGCATGTTAAAGCACGACGTAAATTTCTTTTATTCGAAAACGAATAGCCAAGCGATCGTTCCAGTTCAGTAAACTCTTGTGACATTATTGTATTAGTTTATATTACATATAAGAGAAAAACAAGTAAAATACGTTGTTATGCTTTTCTTTGTCTCAATATTTTTATTGGTTAATAAAAAAAACGAAATTATGAAGAGTCATTTTCTTTAAATTGCTGATTTAAAGCGACGTCTGCATCATCATCATCATTATGATTGTTAATTCCGTTTAATTTCACTTCTTTTTTCGATTTTCTACACGGTCTAAAATCACAAAAATAAGAAGACACACTTGAGATGCAACTTCAACAAAAGCAATGATTATTTACAAATCTAAACCCATCGCTTCGACATCATCAATTGTTTGTGGTAGATCTCGATTAACTGTTTCAGGACAAATCGTTGCAAAGCCAACAGCCAAAATTGACATAGCACCAAACACAACTATAGGAAAGTGTATCCAAGCACGTGTCTAAATCAATTCAATAGATAATCGATCAAAAAAAACTGATGATGACATACGAGAATATCATTCGATAATGTTCCAATAATTGCACCGAAACGTGCAACCATTGAACAAACACCTAATCCTGTATTTCGAATTTGTGTTGGAAATAATTCATTTGCATAGATGTATATAAGTGCATACGAGCCCGATGCAAGAAATTTCAATGCACTATTAATACTAAACATTAGATGTGTTTGAACTGAAATCAAAAAATTTTTTTTAATGTTGCTTTTCTATTCTTTACTTGTACTGCCTTTCTCCAACAGCATTTGTACAGGCAAAACAAGAAATGCAACCAATGCAAAAACCAATACGAATATACAGTAAGGTTTCTTTCGACCCCAACGATCGAGAACAAGGTGAAGAAGTATATAAGCAGCAATTTCTACTACTGCGCTAGCACCAAATGAAATATATGGATTAGCTAACCATGCGCCTGTATTCTGTGAAACACCGTAAAAGACAAGATTTTGTACAAACCTAAAAAGATCTAATCGAAAGAACTGATTTTGATTTACGCAAAGTCTTACCATTGAAAAGACATATTAGCTGCAATGATTAACATAATTTTCGATCGAAATATTGTTTTTAAACCATGTTGAGTTCTTGGATGCATTTCTGCTCTCTTTTTTTCTTCATTAATTAAACGATTGAATTTTGTTTCATCGAATTCTGTTTTATTGGCTTTTGCTATTCGACGAAAAATTCGTTCAGCATGTTGATAATGTCCTTTGGAAATCAACCAACGAGGACTTTCTGGAAGTACACTAATTCAAATTAAAAATGATAATTATCTTACATTTTTTCATTTGATCAAATGAATTTCATTTACAAATAGAAGAAAAGAAATGGTATCGAAGCAATAGCAAGTGCAATATTTAACCAACGCCATGTTCGAATAAAAAATGCAAAACCTAGAAGAATTAATTCTCCGCCAGCAAAAAAATATTGAATAACTATTCCAGTAAATGAACGTTGTTTAGGTCCGACTAATTATTAGAAAATTAAAACAAAAAACAAAATCATAAATCAAAACCAACCAATCTCTGCGCCTAGATAAGAATATTTTGTTTTTTATTATCTGTTTTCAAAGGGTACTTACCGATAACAAAACCAGTAAGAGCAATCCCACGTGTTGCACACGAAAGAAGAAATCGGCCGAGAATAAAAAATGCATAACTTATCTCGAATCCGAATCCTTTTTGCGGTGCAAACGCACACATGAAACTTGCCAATGTAATAACAATAAATGAAACACCCATGACTGGTCGTCGACCGAATCTAAAAACATTTACCGATGTTTATCTGTACAGTTTTTTTTCTTTTGTTTCTTGATTTACTTGTCAGATAAAATACCGAATACAAGAGAACCAATCATATAGCCAAAGAAAAAAACAATTTGAACAAAACTTTTCTGTGAAACTCGACCGCAAACCATTGACCACTGAAAATATCACAAATGACGATGAAATTTTTGAAAATTCAGAAAAGTAAATCGTACTTCTTCGACAAGCGTTGATTGATAATAAGTTCGATCGAAAATAAAACTCGTACATGGTTGTAATTCATCTGATTGATTTGTTTGCCGAAAACATCGTTGACATTCGGCAATCGATAGGTGATTTTGATATTTCAAACATTGACTTTCACTTGCCAGATAAGATTTCACTGCCGTAGATGATTCTAATTGACATTGAAATGTCGGTGTTGCAGCTGTAAAAGACCAACTATATACCATGATTGGGGGGAACATATACGTCAAACATATAAGAAAATATTTCTCCTTTTGATATCGGTTAAAAACGCCGATTGTTTTATAAAACTCATCGAATTGCATTCGTGTCTGAAATAAACTAGTTTGTATTTTAAGAACAGGTGAAAACGACTAACCACAACATTAACTCAACGAAAAAGTGTGCTTTTTTCTTGTTCGCTCTCTCTCTCTGTCACCCCCCTCTTTCTCTTCGACCTTTCTTCTTCTTCGCGTTCTTTAATAGAACTTGACTTTTTTATTCACATCATTTGACATCAATCATTATTATATCATTAAATTCTAGGTTTTCATGGCAATTATATCGCAAGTTCTTGTGTTTTTTTGATCTTTGGACTAGATTTTTCGTTGTTTTAGATTTTTATTATTATTATGTTTATGAAATAATAAAAAAAAAAAGGCTTGATAAGAACGAAATAGAGCACTTGAAAATTCATCACACACACTCTCTCTATGATTAAATAAAGTTTAAAAGGAAAGAAGAAAAAGAATAATATTATAAATTTAAGTTATGATTATTGTTTGACTTTTTAAACACCTGCTGATTCATTGGCAATTGTAACTAATTGATTGCCATTCTTGATAGATGTTTTAAATTGTTCAGCAATAGGCAATTCTTTGTATTCACCGTCATCAGTCGGTATATTGACGCTCATTTCGGATGATTTCGATGTGATAAATTCAGTGTCTAACGATGTTGATGATAGATAAACATGGCAACCATCGGTTTTTTCGATTTGTACTGTTGGTACACGATCAGTGACTTGAGCTTTCATACTTTTACAATTAACAAATTCGACTAAAGAAACAACGGATGTAAATTGAATGCCAACTTTTGTACATTGATCGAGAACAATTGAATTGACCTTTCCTTCGACAATGATTGTTGAATTCGTACATTTGTAAATGTAAATTGTATGTTTCATTTCAGTTCCTGTTATACGAACATTTGGATTGCCACTATAGTATTCAACAACCCATTTGTTGCCTTCGAGAGCAAGTTTAGGTGGATTAGCTGGTGTAGCTTTGGATGACTAAAAATTGACATGAGAGAGAGAAAGAGAAAAGGGAGTGGACTTACTGATGAAACAGCAATTTTACCAGTACGTGTCGGTGGTGGAGGTGGTTTTTTACTTGCAACATCAGCTGAAAAACACATTCGAATAGATCGAAAAAGAAAAAGAAAATAGGCATTCGAAATTACTACCTTGTTCTCGTAATTGTGGATTCTTGTGTGTTTTAAGTGAATCAGGTACTTTTTTCAAACGTTTTGTTATATCTTCGCCAGATGAATTAATCGAACTGAGTAATTCATTTCGAGAATCATCAGCACTCGTTGCAGATGCCAATAGATCTGCTGCCGGTGGTGGTGGTGGCGGCGGAGGAGGTGGAGGAGGTCCACCAGCCGGAGGAGGAGGAGGAGCAGAAGCAGCAGCAGCAGGAGTAGCAGTAGCCACTGAGCCGAAGTCACGTTTGCCTTGTGAACCCCAAACTAAACCGGTTGTATGATATTGTTTAACATAAGCATGAAGATCATTCAAAACTTTGCCCCATGCTTTAACCCAATCGACGTGTGTTTGATCTTTTTCTTTGAAATCTTTCAAGACACGATTCGAATAGAATTGTGCTGAATCGACCATTTCTTTGATATGTGGTGCTGGTGTCGGTGCGACAAGTATCCAGCCAAGTGCTGGTATACCTTCGGATATCGTTGAAAGATGATTGAATTGAGCTGATTTACGATTTTTACTCGTAAACTCAGTAATATTTCCTATTTCAGTTGATTGTGCACCGATCGCTGTTTGAATTGTTTTATCATCGGGTTTTTGACTTTGAACAGCTTGTCGAAGAAATTGTTGTTGAGCATTGAACAAACGTGAAACATATTCAGTTATTGTGACGACATCACCACCGATTTTTTGCGAGAGATTTAAAAATGGTTGAAGTGAATCAGTGATTAGAAATTGATAATCTCGAATAACTGGCGTTTGATCGACAGCATCGGCTGAACTGTCATCGTTCGAATCATTTTGATTGTTTGATGATTGTTGTCGAGCTAGATTTTCAAGTCGAACGATCGCGGCTTCGAGACGAGCTAATTTATCATCCATTGTTTCTTGTTGTTGACGATGAAAAAAAAACAAATGCAAAGTAAACTCAACAAAGAACGACTCTTTTTCAAAGGATAAGATAAGTTTATTTGATGAATCAGAGATAATAATAAAACGAACAAAAAAGAAAACTGAATTGTTGATAAGACAAATGCATCTTATTTTTTCTTTGAAGGTCGTCGAATCGGTTGAGGATGTTGAAGTTTCATTTTGTCGCACGCATATTGATAAACTTCGTGTGAATAACGTTTCCAAACTTGATTCATATGATAGGTTTGATAGAAGACTGAATCAGGTGGATAGGGAATTTCAGTTCGACGTATTGCTTGTTTATATTGATCCGAAGCAATACGTGTAAATGATGATTTACGTAATAGTAAACATTCACATTCGTTACTAACGAGTGTTAATGCAGGTTGATTAGGAAAGAGCATATCGGTTAAACCCTAATGAGAAATTGTAACGTTTTTTTGTTTGTTTGTAATAAGAACAAAATAAATAGAATCTCATTTCTTACAAATGATTGACCTTCATTGAGTGTTTTGATGTGAACATAGATCATTTTATCGGGAAGGATCAATTTCGATTTTGAATTGATTTTATTTACGGTCGATTGACTACGTTTCGGTAGTGAAATTTCTTTTTGTTGAGGAGCAGGAGGAGGAGGAGAAGTAGAAGAATTAGTATTTACTGTAAATTGTTCGTAATCAATCAATGGTAAACGATCTCGTTTATCAGCAATACCGGGAAATTTCTGAAGTTAATTATAATGTGAATGTAGAAAATCACAAAATCATTACTTTTTCGAGATTAACAGAACTATTCGATCGTGTTGAAAGACTCGATGATTCTCGACGATCGTTTATATTCGAACGTCGTAGACGACTTATTCGAAGATCGGTATCCAATGCTGAATTTGACTGATCAATATCTCCACTCAATTGAATCTCTGAAAATAATGTTTTATTATCTTGAGTTTCTTCACTTTCTTGTTCTTGTTCTTCTACTCCTTCTTCCATCACTAATCAAAGACAATGATCATTTTCGTTCTAATCAAAATATCAAACGAACTTTTCTCGTCTTCTCCTTGATCCATTTCAAATTTATCCAATTTCGGTGTACTTCCATCCGGATCTAAACGTTTCCAGATCATTAACGAACCTTTTTTCACTACGAATATATGTTTCATTCGTCGACTATCTTTTGCAACAACTTCCGATAGACTAAAAACAAAAGAAATTCTTTTCAATTTAATTTAACAAACGACACAATCGTTCGTTTACCTATAATTACAATGTTGAATGGCATGCGGAAATTCATTCAAACTATCGACTGGAAATCCTCGTAGAATTGACACATGATTTCTAAACGAAAAAAAAATAAACACTTTTCCATCATCTTCTGTTTTTTTTTGTTGGTCTAACTTGAGAAATCTTAAATCATCCTTCGTACAATATCGATCGTCGTCCATGTAAATGCTTTTAAAATCCTATGTAAACATTTTGCTTTGTTTCTTATTCTTTTTAAATTAATCACGCAATGCGTATATGTCACACTTACTTCTTTCCACAAAACTAATAGTTCAACCTTTGTCTTTGATGTTATCGTAAATTGTTGCAATGAATTCGTCATCAGACCTTTTTCCTATAATTAAAATTTTAGTACACAATCAAAAAAAATACTTCCTACTCCAAATGTACATCCTCGTTTGAGAATGTCAATTATTTGAATATGATCATCGGTCAATCGTCGATATGTAACGACGACCAAACCAGAAAGTATCATATAGAAACAAGCATTCTGAGCACCTTGTCGAACAATAGTTCGTCGTTCTTGATAACTAAAAATGTTCGTTTTTTTATATTAGAAACCGAATCATCAGTATGTCTTGCTTTAACTTACCATTCGTACCATCCTTCGAGTAGAATTTTATCTTGTAAAAATGTCGGCAGACGTGAAAATGGCTTAACATCAGCTAAACATCGACGAATCTTAATGAAATCGAAACAATATTAACCTTCCGATATTTAACCTCGACTGTATCTCTCATGTTTCAATTTAACATTTTCATACCTCATCAACATTGCCTAGATTACGTTCGCCTGTTGGTTGTTTGAAAAAATCTCGAACATTATGTAAAATATCAAACTATGAAAATTGAAATCATTTGTGATTAGATGTTTTTTTCTCTCTTACTGAACGTGTTTTATAGTTTGACTTATCAAACATCATTGTGTAAACGAGCAAAGTGGCAACACAATCAAATTTGAGTTCTTTTTTTTTTATTAGGAAATTTGATCTTTCCTCTCGTTGTTGCTCAATTGGCAACACACACAAACATATTCAAGGCAATCATTTTCTTCTCCCGAAAGTCAATAGTTTGCGTCTGTTTGTCGGAAACAACAACAACAGCAGCAATTGTTATTATTCAAATAATATTTTTTATTTTCACTATTTCATTGAGCTAAACATAAAACACAAAAGAGCAAAAGAGAAAAGAGAAACGCATGTGTGTGTGTACGTGTATACAATGTCGGAATGAATCACTCTTCTAGATTAGTAAATATGGAAGAAAATAATAGCTAAAAATGAGAGAATAAACATCGAATATGCAGATGAGACGGAATGTGCAGAATTAGTATAAAAATAAGGCGAATTTGAATTCGGATTTGAATAGGCAAGATTATTGTTATTGTTGTTGTTGTTGAGAGTATTACTCGTATCCATTTGACGATTTTGACTCCAAAGATTTGTATTATATTGATTGTTATTATTTGGCCATAGATGATTATTATTATTGTTATTAGTATTTAAACTGGGGTTTGATGGTATTTGTTGACCGTTATAGGAGCTTCCGTATGGATATTGATTATTATTGTTATTTAGTCCATATTGCGGTGGTTGTTGTTGCTGTTGTTGTTGTTGGTTGGGATTTAAACCAAATTGTTGATTGTTAATATTGGGATTTGGCGCTGAATTATAAAGATCTTTATTGAGTAGACCTTGATTTGCGCTGCCTGGATAATTTAATTGATGATTCGATGCAGAATAAAATGATGAACCTGAAGCACCTTAAAATTCGAAAAGAAACAAATTTAATTGAGATTTTTCAAGGTTAACTCATTTGAATCGTACCTGGTACAAGTGGATTTGGATTCGGATTGATATTGCCATCTCGAAAGCCTGAACTTGGATTAACTTGATTTGTTCCGCTGGGTGGTTGATAGGCACCACCTGCGCCATACGGAGGATTCATTAATTGTTGATTATTTGCTCCGTACATTTGTTGTTGTTGTTGTTGTTGCTGCTGCTGCTGCTGCTGTTGTTGTTGATTAGGTAATCCCATGTTATTCAATCCCGGCGCTGAATTGCCCGGTATCATTGGATTTCCATACAAATCCTTTGCACCTTGGCTAGGATTTTGATTTTGATTATGATTATTTAAATTTGTTCCATAGAAATTCGCATTGAATCCTTGCGATGGATTCGAACTACCATACAACGATCCCGATGTCTGTTGTCGACGGTTACGGTGAATACTCAAACCAATACCTAAAAAGTTTGGATTTTTCAGTTGTTGATGCTATCGATAGGATACTACATACTCGATTGGAATAGAAATACAGTTATGATCGAATGTATCCAATACATGTTTGTGAAAAAACGAACGTTGATGATGAGGTGACACGACTTGCGCACAAAATAAGAGGTCAGCTAAACGACAGTAGCTCTAGTTATTTTTCTTCTTCTTCTTCTCCTTCTCGTTCTTTCTCCTTCTTTCAGGTGACACGATATGTATAGTTGTACGTTTTAAGTGTTGAACGAAATAAACTTTTTTTTTCTTTCTTCTTCTCCTTCGCTTTCTTCTTTCTCTTAGTCCTTCAGTTTCTAGTCAGACGTGAGACACAGAGGTATAACAACAGCTCGCTTTTTTTTTCTCTTTTTCTCCTGTACTTGTACATGATCCATTCATGCCCTCCTTTGCTATTAACTCTCCTTCTCTCGTTGTCCAAATAAAGAGGAGAAAGAGAGAGAGCGAGAAAGAATGATGAAGAACGAGCAATTGCAGTAATAAACATAATCATGTTGGTTCTATACAATTGCCGCGTCGCCCTTTCGATTTACTCTATGGAATATTCTCCTTCTTTTTTCTTCTACTCTCCCCTATGTCGTGTCTCGTAATATACACGTAAGAGAGAACATACAATTTTCTCTCTTGACGTTGACCGTTACACACAATCAGACATATTGGTCTGTCTGCGTGTCTGTCCGTCTACGTCTCGCAATCTCAAATCATAAAACTTCAACATTTCTCATTGATAGAATACATTAACATCATAGATGACTGTTGTATTTATTCAAACAGCTTGATTTTAATTGAAAGAAAACGAAAAAAGAAAACTGATGATGAAAAAAAAAGACAACTCAATAAGTAAATAGGCTGTGATTGATTTCAAAAAAAAAAAGAAGAAAAGAAGAAAAAAAAAGAGAAAGAGTTTTTATTTGAATGTGAAGGTCAGTCAAAGTTGAAGTTGATCGTTTTTATTTGCGAGTTGGAGCATTTGCACCGCTCTTGCCGGAAAAGACTGATGATGGCGGTGGTGGTGGTGGATTAGCAGCGACGGGATTACCTTCCGGTTTTCCATTGACACCAGTACCTGATCGTCCTTGAACGTCGCCATTACCATTTCGTGATTGTCGATACCATGGATTTCCTATAGAATACAAATGATTTCATTCTTAAAAGTTTATTCATTCAAATCATTTACCTTGATAATAACCATATTGTGAACCTAAAGTATTATATTGATTAGTGCCGTAATATGGATTTTGATTGTATCCATATGTACCATATTGATTGTATGGATATTGAGAATATTGAGAATTATATCCATATACTAAAATTCAATATTGACATTATAGTTTCGAAAATCAAATTGAAAAAAAAATGATTACAGTTATTGTATGGATATGAACCACCATATTGACCTATTCCACTACCATATTGGCCATACATATTTGTTCCGTAGAGACCTGTACCAGTGCCATAGTAGTTTGTACCATAAGTGTTATAAGGATATCCGCTGTACAAGCTACTCGATGGATTATATGTTCCCGAACCATAGTACGATGAGCCTGAATATGGATATTGCGTTCCATAATAACCCGATGAGTATTGTCGTCGTTTACGAAGTGCTCGACCATTGACAACTAGATGACAATAGATATTTGGTTTTTGTTTTCTATTCGTAATGCAAGTAACAATGAAAAGAAAAACTTACAAGTCGAAGAGATAATCAAAAGAAGCACAATCGATTTGATCATTGCCATAATGTCGTTTGCAGAAAATGTGTATACGTATGTCGTTTGTACGAATGCTTATGTATGTGTGTAAATGTTCGCAATATGCGTATAGTTACGTTATAGTTTATATAAATATAAATCATGATTGGCCAGAATTTTCTTCCATTTTTCTCTTTCCCTCTCTCTCTCTCATGCGCGCTTCCGGCATAGTTTACATCGATCTGTACAAAAAAAAAGAAAAAAATTTCTCTCTGTGAGTTCTTCTCGTGATATATGCACACTAATACCAACATATTCCCTTTTTTTTTCACATACATTTATTATTCAAAAAACGTTCGAAGTGATTTCTCTCCCTGGCATTTTTACCTTTCCTGCTGAGTAATAAAAAAAAGAAAACTAAATATCGAAATCAAGCAAAGATTTTTGTTTTATTCACTTTATATAATATATTATATACAAAGACACGTTCATGTTAACTTGAAGACTTCTTCTTTGTTTGGTTGTGTTTTATGTCACAGAAAGAAAAATTCAAAATAAAATACGAAGCTCTTTTTTTTTCTCCCTTCAATATCTGACTGCAATGCATAGAATCGAAAAAGAAAGAAATAATAACAACAACAACAACAACAAAAAACAAAGAAAAGACAATTATTTCTTGTCGAGTATTGCTCGACTTGCTTTGCAATCAATTGAACCATCATCGAGCAATATTAGGCCCAATGTACTCAAATGCTTTTGACAAACATCGATCGATTCATAGGCTAACATATGAGTAATAGTTTCGACAGGTAATGATGGCGCAAATCTATGAAGAGAAAAATTAGTCAGCATATATTTATATATGTAAATTTGGTTTTTCGTAAATTACCCCCAAATAAGCGCTTTAAGAACTTGTTTACGATAGATCTCAATAAATAAATTGACTAAACACACAGCCAAATGAGGTAACGATTTGTAGATATTGAAAAATTGAAGATAATTCTTTCGTCGAACAGCCGTACAGAGATCGAGTGCAAGATTGAGATGTTTAATATCTTTTGGTTGATATTCATCGGCTGATTTCAATACTCGATCAATATCGATTAATATTCGATTTGTTTCTACAAAAAACAAACACAAAATCAATTTTTTTGCTTTAAAAAATCATTTCGAACTTTTATAATCATTGAGTAACAACGAATATATTAAACGATAGAGAAGAAATTCATTGATATGTGCACGATTACAACCAGTATCATATAAAGTTTCTAATTGTGTTTGACATTGATTGAACTGTTCACGATCACCCTAGACAAACAAAAAAGCAGCAGAAATTTATTTTTTCGAAAATCAATAATTTCAAATCGAACCATTTCTAATGCTAAACGAGCATTTTCTTCATAGATTAACACAGTGAAATCATTTCGAATCGATTGTACCATAAGATCTTGACGAATACTTCGTAATTGATCACTAATATATGGCCAATGTTTGTTCGCTCGATATTTATTCATCACAAAAGGAAACGCACGTTCAAGTATGGATAAAGGACGGATAGTCGTTGGATCAGCATCCTTAAAAAAAAAATAAAAGTATAAAAATACCTGGTTTTATGTATGAACTTTTCAACGTACACTTGTAAGACGTAAATAATTCTTTTCTAATTTTTGACAAGTACCAACAAGATATTTACCACTGTCATTTAATGAATTCGAAGCTCCAGGAGCGAGAATCTTGAAGAAAAAAAAAGAATCAATAGAGAAAAATTTGAATGAAGCTAACGAACTGGTTTAATAACGGCTGATGCCGTTTCATTTACGAATCGACTACGACGTTGTTGTAAACGTTCCGAATGTTCAGGTTTTGAACTAGTCAAAAGAAAAATACATTTGATGAATTGAACAAAAAATGGAAATTACTCGTCTAATTGAAATTTTTTATTCGCTTTTCTCGCACGTCGATTTTTCTTCGCACGTTTTTTGAAAATTGAATTGTTATTTTGTTGATTGTCAGTTGACGATGATGACGAAGACGATGAAGATGATGATGTTGAAGATGATGTTGAACGTTGACGTTGTTCATTAGCATTATCTTCATCATCATCGTCATCATTGCCAAATGCACGTAGAACAGATTCCGATGTCACTTGTCGAAGTTTATTTAACCGAGCCAGATCTTCACGTTGTTTATTTTCAGCATAGGATGTTTTAGCTATTTGAAGTAAACTGGAATTTGTGGAATCAAAAGTATTCGAACGTACATTCGAGGAATTATCAGAACGAAGGAGAAAACTGATAGAAAAATAAAAGAAAACAAGAGAGGAGATAAAGATTAATTTACTCGGGAAAAGGTCGATTTAACCAATCAATTGAATTGATAAGATTCTTTTGAAAAGCATCAACAAGTACACCTTGAATCCATTCATCAGCTTGAGAACGAAGAAGATTTGTTGTACAACGAACTTCAATCGATTGCCAATATTTTCTAGAAATTAAAACAAATATTTGAGAAATGAATTAGTTTTTTATTCGATCGGAATACTTTAAAGCTTCAGGCCAATTTTGTTTATCACAAGCGAGTTTAAATGCTTGAATAGCACTCATAACAGGTCGTGCATCGTGCGAATTCGTTGTATCCATCATTGTATCGTCGTGTCGAATTTCCGTTGGCGTTGTCATCGGCGTTGGAAATGATGATGAAAATGAATTGTTTTGATGTTTAGGAGGTGAAGAAAATCTTGTTCGTCTACCGGTTTTATTCGGTGTTGTTGCTGCTGCTGCTGCTGTTTGAGGACGAGTATTTAACTGAAATCGAATGCCTGATTGTTGAGCCCTCGGTTGATTGAGGTTAGCCGGTGGTGGAACGTTGTTATAGGATTGAGCTTGAGAATTATTATTGTTATTATTTGCTGGATATCGAGGACGATACGATTGTTGAGCTTGTCGAGGTCGAAATGTTGTCGATGGATCTTCAAAAAATAAAACCCGAATCGTCAGAAAAAAAAAACAACAACAATCGTTTGCAAATGTTTACTCGATAGTTGCCATTTCGATTGTGCATTGTTGTTATTATTTACGGGTGGTGTTGTTGGTGGAACAGGAGTAGGATTTGCTTTCTGTTGATTAGTAAACGATTGATAAAGTTGAGTTTGATAGACTGCTGCTTGTTGAGCTTGAAAAATCGACCATTGAAGAGCCCAATTTTGATAGGCATCAGGAGGAAATGGTATCGACGGTGGTGGAACACTTGTGTCGATTTTCGGGACTCCAGGAATCGATGATGATGATGGTGGTGGAGGAGGAGGTGGCGGCGGTGGAAACGATAAATCTCCTAACTGAAATTGAAATGAAATTACGAAATCAATTAGTTTTTCTTTTGTCAAAACGGAAGATCATGAAAACAAAAAACCTTACGGCATTTATTCCTGATGGCAACGGGGGTGGCGGTTGTGAAGTATCTGTTGGTGGGGGTGGAACGTTCATTAACGGTATTGTATGTTGAGAACTTTCATTTCCTTTAAAATAACCTGTAAAAAAATCAAAAACAGAAGAAGAAGCAGCTGTTGTTTGAGACATCGGTTATTTAAAATAGAATAATTTCTCTTTGTTTTCTTTTGAATCTTGAATAGTTTCTATTTTTCAGACTCAAACAAACAAAAAAAACGCAAACGTTTATAATGTGAAAAATAAAATACAAAAACGAATTCGTCGAGTAACAGATATAGAGAAAAAAAGGTCCAAAGAATGATCAAATGGCGAGTAAATTGTCGATAGATGTCTCCGGTGTTTCGCCTCTGATTAGTTTAATCACAGTTCCAATAAAACGATAAGTAGTTTAATAAGTTTTTTTTTTGCTATTTCTTCATCACTTCTGTGTTTTGCAATTTATTCTTCTTCGTCTTCTTTTTATTTCTTCTGAAATCAAGAAGAAATGAAAAATTTTTGATTAACCGACTGAATGAATGTTTAATGCACAAATGAATGTTATTGTTTTTTTCTTTCTATTGAGAAAAATTCAAGGTTAATTCCGCTTATTTTCCTTTTCTTATGCGTATTAACATGTTTGTTCTTTCATTCAATGAAATTTCATCGAATTCATCTCGTCTTTTGTCAAGTCAATTCAAACCAGAACACGATCTGTTTTATTTGAAGAAAACATGGTAATTAACTGTCTCTTGTTGTTGTTCTTCTCCTTGTCCTATCAGTAACACTATTTTTTTCTTTTCTCCTTTGTTTTTTTTATGTGTACGGGGCACTCATCTAGATGCAGAAAAAAAAGCGGCATTTTTTTTCTTTTTCTTCGGTCGGTAATGTATGGTACTGCTGTTGTTACAGGAAAATATTTCGAACGATTTTGCTTCGATATATTTATTGATGGAGAACATTTTCGTACTTTTTTTTTCGTTCGTTCTCTAATCAAAATACGATTAAAAAAAACATACACAGATCAATAGAAAAAAAAAATGTCAAGGACATTACGTTTCATCGAAGACAATACAGATAATGATTACTTAATTTTCTTTTCTATTGTCTAAATCAAGAGATTAAAATGACGACATGACTCATCATATTATTTCTTTTTCTAGATTTATATTTTTTATTGATTGTGATCACCTATACTCGATCGTCATTCTTTTTACGCCTACGTCGTATTTACTTTCTTCTTTTCTTTTCTTTTTTGTGTTTCTTTTTTCTTTTTCTTCTTCTTTCATACAAGGTTGTGTGACGCATTACTAACTTTCTATCAAAGTCAATCATTTTATTTTATCGATTTAATGACGAAACGAATACTACGCATTCTATGATTGTCTTTAACGTTTCGAATTAGTTCGTAATGCTTGCCTTGGCTAGAAGAATGAATCCTCATTCACACTCAACTAAAACAAATCTCGTTGGATCAACTGATGAACATCTATCAACATCAGCTGGTCATCATCCCGAAAAACTCTTGCTCTTACATGGAAATCTATCTCAAGAACCGACGACACCATGTGTACTCAATACACCAAATACTTGTACAAAAAATACGACATTTTTCTATGATATTCCATCGACTCTACAAGCAGCAACAATACCAACATTATCAGGTAGATTTTTCTTCTTTTTTTGAATGTAATTTTTCAAATTAAAAAAAAAGAAGAAGAAAGAATGAAAGAGAAGAAATGAATAGAACGCTGAGTTATTCCAATATTTGCATATATAAACAGTTTCTTTTCACCCACATGGTCATGTCTGTCTAAATTCATGACATAGTTTATAAGAATGTCAGCAGTTATTTTCAAAATTAGACGATATTGTTTTTATCCTAAACCAAAGACAAACAAAAAAAGCATTCTTTTTTAAAATAAAATATCTCATACTCAACGGTCAGACGTACACGTATAGATAGATGTATAATCAATAACTGTTGATGGATACAGTGTTATCATCTGTATATAATTGTAAACGAGAGTTGTCGTAAGAAAATGTCAAATGTCGACATGGTTAATTTATGTTATCTTAGTTAGAAATTCTCGTACCATTAGACAATCTCTTGGTCGTCAAGTGTATATGTATAACTGTCATAGCCAAGGTTTTGTGTGTCTTTTTTTTCTGCTTGATAGTTTCATCGAGTCCATTCATCCTTATTTGTATTACTAACGATATATAGCTTTATATATATATACACATACATACATACATATGCATATACGTATATCTGTTTGAGAAGAAAAGAAAGTTGGTATATACCTGTCACTCATCGATTTCCGAGAAGACAAGATATTTGTTATGTATACACGAAAAATCGAGTTTATTTGATATATTGATTGTTATAGAAACATCTGCATCAACTACACAAGTCTTAACAATACCTCCAACAATTCAAATTGGAACTTGTTCAACAAAATCAAAAGCAACCGATGCATCAAGAACACAATCGACTAATGATGAGTCAACAATGCAATTACCACGTAGTTTAATAACTGATAATTCATCGTTTAATCCAAATTCAACAACTACAATCTCAAATAAAAATATTGATTTAAACAAATCGAATACGAAAACTTCATCGAATGTTAATGAACAAATTCATACGTTATTAACATCGAATCCAGTTGTGACTAATTATAATATAACTTCAACACCCTCAACTCCATCGACAACTACGACCACTACTACCACGACCACTCCAACAACAGTAACAACAGATTCAAGTGAATCAACAATGAATTATATTGGACAATCTCATTATGTACCCTATGGAACATCAACTTCACCGTCAACATATCATGAAAATCTCGTTAAAAATTCAACACAACCAAATACATATATGCCGACAATGAACTTAAATGAAACCGACTGGCCAACAAATTCAACAGTAAATTTCTCTCTTCAATCATCATCATCATTGATTAAAGACGAACCACAAGATTTTCCAATGTCAGTTGGAAATAATCAGACCGTACAATTTGCTAAACCAAGAAATTATTCGAATCGTCCGTCGAAAACGCCCGTTCATGAACGACCTTTCTCGTGTCCAGTCGATCAATGTCCACGACGATTCTCTCGTTCAGATGAACTAACAAGGTTTCATTGAAAAAGACAGAACAACTTTTCATTTATTCTTCATTTATTCTCTATTAGACATATTCGTATTCATACAGGTGATAAACCATTTCAATGTAAGATATGTGCTCGAGCTTTTTCAAGATCTGATCATCTAACTACTCATATTCGTACACATACAGGAGGTAAAAACAAACGATATAATCTTATAAATCCAAATGAAAAATCTTCGATTATTTTTTAGAAAAACCATTCTCATGTGATACATGTGGTCGACGTTTTGCTCGATCCGATGAACGTAAACGTCATAGTAAAGTTCATCAAAAACTACGCAATACCAATTTACTTCATCATTCGTCGAGTAAATCATCTCAAGCTTATAATAATACTCTATCGATGTTAAGTAATAATCTTATTGCTGGCGTCGATGAAAATGGTCCTCACGATGGTGACGATAGTTCATCTCAGCATAGTACAACTGATTCATCTCAAGCTCATTTACCAACTCATTGGGGATGAGACAATGGAAAACAACAGTGATATGATTTTAAAATAGAATCAAACATTTTTCTTTTATCTCTTTCGTTTTTGCGAATTCGCAACACGTCACAGTGATTGTTTTTTTTTGTTTTTGTTCTTTGTTTTTCTTTCTTATTTCGTGTGTATAATTTCTTTTTTGTGACATGGCACAGTGATTTTTCCCTTTCTGACTGTTTTTTACTTTACTAAAAAACAAAACTCTTTAAATGTCACTATACATATATACATATATATACGTATATTTATTTATTTTCAATCACTAAACATATTTTATTGCTTTTTTGTTTTTCATTCGAAACATTTTTGAAGATAAATGAAATGAATTTTGTCTCTCTATCTTTTTTTTCTTCTTCTTCTTTGTTTTTACAGAAATAAATACAGTTGAAATCATGTTACCTCCAGCATCTCGTCGACTTGCAGTTTTTCTCATATTTATTTTCTGTATTCTTCTCGTACGTTCATCAATACATCCTCATGATCAATTCGTTTGGTTTTTGGAAATTCTTCCGGCTGTTGTCGGCATTTTTGCTATGATCTATGTTTCACCACGATTTCGCTTTACGAATCTCATTAATATTCTCGTTTTTATTCATTCAGTTATTTTACTTATTGGTGCACATTATACTTATGCTGAAGTACCAATATTCAATCAACTTCGAGATGTTTTCCATCTGAAACGAAATAATTACGATAAAATCGGTCATTTTGCACAAGGTTTCATTCCGGTTTTAATCGTTCGAGAAGTTCTCATTCGTCTTGGTATTATTTCGAAGAATATCAATCGTTTTTGGTTGCCATACATTTGTGTCTCGATTACATTGAGTTATTCAGCTATTTATGAACTCATCGAATGGTTGGTTGCTATTTTAACTGGTGAAAATGCCGATGCTTTCTTGGGAACACAAGGTTATGTTTGGGACACACAAAGTGACATGTTTTATTGCTTAATCGGTTCGATTACTTCATTGATTATTTTTACGAAATTACATGACAAATATATTCAACGTGTTGAACAAACGAAAACTGAATAATTTTTCTTCTTCTTCTTTTTTTATCTTCAATTGAATGAAAATAAATAGCTAGTCCGTCAAATCCACTTTTCTTCAGATATGTCTTCGTCTGATTTGCATGGAATGGTTCCTGATACGAACGATATGGTTCTTTTACTGATCGATGTTATAAATCATCTAGATTTCGAAGGAAATGAAGGTTGTTTTGATGTTTGTATTTATCTCAATTTAAATTTACATTTAATTAGAACTATTGAAAACTGCTGAAGACATTGGTAAGCGTATAGCTGATTTAAAAAAAGCAGCACGCGATGCTGACATACCCGTTGTTTATGTCAATGATAATTTCGGTAAATGGAAATCAGATTTTCATAATGTAATTGAATATGTTATCAATGAAAATAAACCGGGTAAAACTCTAGCAGAATTATTATTACCCTCAAGTGAAGATTGTGAGTAAAAAATTCATCTTTACGAGAGAGAGAGAGAGAAAAAACAATATTTTTCACAAAGATTTTGTTCTCAAACCGAAGCATTCGGCTTTCTATTGTACACCATTGGATATTCTACTTAGTCATTTAAAAACAAAAACGATTATACTCGCTGGTTTTGCGGGAAATATTTGCGTTTTATTTACGGCTAATGATGCTTATATGAGAAATTTTAAATTGATCGTTCCACGAGATTGTATTGGATCGAATAGTACAAAAGTAATTCGAAGTGATTTTTCTTGAAAAACAAAGGAAAACGTTCGGATTTTTACTTACAAAAAGGAGAATGACGCTTGTTTACGTGAAATGGAGAAGATTCTCAAAGCCGATATTCGTCCAGCAGCTGAAATTATCAAAGAAATTCGAAAATTACCAAGAGCAAATTCAAATCCAAACGTTACGTCCGATAAGATCATCCGCAAATAGATCTATCGACAAGCAACTCTCAATTATCTAGTCAAGCAATTATTTCTGCAATAAAACTCCCTCTATCTCTCACCTAACTTTCATTGGTAACTCGATGTGATCAATCAAAGATATATATATTGATGTCATAATAAATATATATTTTTTAGACACGTTTCTAATTTGTTTTTTTTTCTTCAGATAGTCTCTCCTTTCTTTCTTTTTTAAATTTGATTTTACGATTGAAATGGATGTTATTTTAATTCTTGCCGTGAGCCTGCTCATTGTTTTCATTGGAGCTTTATTTTATGCCAAAAGACGGCAACCAGGTTTGGAGAAAGAAAAATTCTTTTGAAATTCTTGAAATAGGTTTTGTTTTTTTTTGTTTAAGACGAACAGCCAGCTGCACCAGCTGTTCGACGACCGGGACCAGTCAATGACGATCGTCCGAGACGAGCTCAAGCTCGACGACGATTTGTACCTCAACGGGATTACGATGGTGGCGGACAAAATGCTGCTCAAGATCCCGATGAAATGCTCGACGATGATGTCAATGATACATTTGAAATCGATCCAAAATTAGGAAAGAAAAAACAATTGAAATTACAAGCTAAAGAAGAGAAAAGACAACAACGTGAAGTAGGATTTCTCGAGTTGAATTTTAGTGAAATAATTTTTATTTTTTTTCGTGTAGCAAGAAGCTGTTGAACGAAAAGAACGTAAAGAACGTGAAGAAAAAGCGATGGAAGAACGACGACAAAGAGAACTCGACGAAGAACGACTTGAGAAAGAACGAGAAGAAGAAGAACGTCGTCAAAAAGAAGAACGTGAACGTCGTGAATACGAAGAATATCTTGAATTGAAAAAAGCGTTTACAATCGACGAAGAAGGTCATGATCAAAATCCCGATGATCTTGATAATGCATCTGTACTCAATCAATTTGTTGACTTTATCAAAACAGCTAAATTCATGTATCTCGATGAATTAGCTGCACAATTCAAACTTCGAACTCAAGATGTGATTGATCGTTTGAAATATCTTCAAGATTCAGGTGTTATAACAGGTCTATTCGATGATCGTGGCAAATATATTTATTTGACACGTGAAGAACTCGAACATGTCACCAAAGCTATTCGTCAACGTGGTCGAATATCATTCAGTGATTTATCGAAAATAAGTAATGAACTTATTGATTTCAGTGGTACAAGAACTGTGAATGAAAATCTACTGGAAGTTGATGAAACCACCACTAATTAATAAAACCTTTAACGAAATAAATATATCGAAAAAATAACTCAGACTATTCGTTTTTTTTCTTCTTTTTCTTTACTGAAACCTAAGGACGCACTTTGAGGGTATGACGGAAATTAATGACGCGCGAACATCACGGTCTTTGAGTCTGTGTCACTTTTTTTTCTTTCGACTTTCGTATTGATACAAACATAGCAAAGAAAAAGTAAATATCGTTTGGTTGCTTTTTTTGTCCGTGTAAAATACATTTTATTTAGTGAAAGATAATAGTCAATGGTTTACTCAAGAAACTCAAGTAAAATTGTGCTCATTTTTCTATTGTTGTTATTTTGTTTATCTTTTGCAGAGAATTCATTCGTTTTTTCTCTCGGAATTACGTCAATTGGAGAAACAAGTCAGCGAACAATTTACTTTGTTGAAAGACAATTGTGATGCTCGACAAACGGATGGGTTTGTTTACGAAATATTCGTCTTCGTAGAAGAATCGGTTCGATTTTGTTTAGATCACAGCAACAACAAATCAACGAGAAAAGTCCATCTCGAATTTTCTTGCCACGAAATTCGATTCTCACGGATCTATTCGAAATTTCACATTTTCAAAGTTTAAGAAACGCATGTGCAGCAACATTAATTCTCCTTTTTATTCAAGATACAATTACTGATTATATCGAAGATGGAAGGTAGAAATGAGAGGATTTGTTTTCAATCCGAATGAAAATAACACTTATTCATGTGAATTTAGATTAGATTTAGATTATCGATTTCTAATTCATTCTTTTGGTAAACTGCATATAACATTTCTTATTTGGTCAATCATGCAATTCTGTACTTTATTCGTGACTTTTTTTGGACTTTCGATTTGGATTCATCATCGAAAATCTTCAAAGATCTACGATGGAATTTGGTTGATGTTATATTTGATCTATTTAACTTTGTTTTTAATTGTTCCGTGTCAACAAATTGTCAAACAAGAATTACCTGTTGCATCAGCATTTATTATTCTTCTTGAACAAGTAGAATTTGAATTTCAAATGTTAAAATATTTAATTTTCTTTCTTTTCAAGCTTCGACAATTGATGAAAACTCATTCATTTATCCGTGAAAATATAACGAAGATATCTCTTCTCACTGGTTCGTTTTGAATTCAATGAAATCTTTCTTTTATTTTTCCTAAATTAAAATTTAGAATCGAAAACTACAGACAAATCATCATTCTCTCCTAAATTATCTCATTATCTTTATTTTCTCTTTGCTCCTACATTAATCTATCGCGAGAACTATCCACGTACATCGAAAATTCGTTGGCATTTCGTCTTCGAAATGTTTGGACACGTGCTCGCTTGTATACTGTACGTTTATTATGTTATCATTCGATTTTGTCTTCCAGTATTTTCAAATCTCAATCCGAATGCAATGACTCTACCGATATTTATATCGGCTCTGTTCAGTTCGATTCTTCCAGGCAGTATATTTTTATTCTTAGGTAGAAATCTTTTGAAACAATTGAGGATAACAACAGTTGATAAGTTTGAGTTTAGGTTTCTATGGATTTTTACATTGTTGGTTGAATGGTTTTGCTGAACTATTGAGATTTGCAGATCGAATGTTTTATAAAGTAGGAAGAAATGAAATCTGCTGATTCATTTCTTTCATTTAGGATTGGTGGAATGCGACATCATTTGCAATTTACTATCGAACATGGAATATTGTCGTACAAGATTGGTTGTACCTTTATGTTTATCGAGAAATATATTTAGTAAAAAAACGTCAGATATCAATTTTTGTTTTAAATTTGAATTTGAATAGTTAATTGGTAAACGAAGTAAAATCTTACCAACAATATTCGTTATTATTCTATCAGCTGTTTTTCATGAATATGTCATGATGTTTGCACTGGGTTTTTTCTATCCGATTATGTTTTTATTTTTCGCCGTATTTGGATGTAAAATTTCGTTTTTTTTTTTCTCTTGATTTAGTCATTTGTTTGATTTCAGTGATACTTTTGTTCTTTCTACGACGAAATCAAGGCGTAATTTATAATATTCTCGTTTGGTTATGTCTATTGGTTGGCGTTGGTTTACAATCATGTTTCTATTTCATGGAAGCTTACGCAAGAAAAGCTTGCCCAGAAAATGTAAATCGTCTATTGAGTTCATTGCAAATGAAAAAAAAACATCTTGTTATTTAGGATACTTTTTGGGGTAAAGTTATTCCTCGTTCGATTGTGTGTCGCATGAAAGTTTGAAATAAAACAACAAATTTCATATTTTCTTTTTTATTCGAAAAAGAATCTAATTTAATTATTTTTTAATCGTCTTATTTTTAAGATGTCTGAGGATTGGGTGCAAAGTCAAGCGGAAGAAATCGAAGCATTAAGTAGTATATTCGGTGATGAACAATGGAAACAAGATGAGAATGATACACAGAGAATGTATATATTGACAATGAATCATCGACCGGAACGAGCAATTGCTATGGAATTGATATTTGTCGATGGATATCCGATTAGTCAACCATTGACATATAATATTCGAGCTCCATGGTTAAGAGGAGAAGAACGACAAGAATTGACGAATATTTTAGAAGATATTTATTTGTAGAGAAATATTTGCGAAAATAAATCGAAAACTTACTTCGACATTTTCTAGAAATAATCTTGGCAAATCAATTGTTTTTCTTTGGGCGGATGCAATTCGAGATTTTATTGATCGAGCACCTGATCTTCCCGTTAAAACCACGAGTACTACCGAACTAATTGGTAAGTATAGATTTCATTTTGTAATATTTTCATTATTGAGCCTTTGTTCTACTTAAATTTAGCTGAAAAACGATCCGATGTAGTCTTGCCGCCGATCTACAGTGACGAACCATTTGAAGATCGGAAAAGTATCTTTCAAGCTCATTTAAGTCCTGTGCAGAGTAAAGAAGAAGTTCAACTTGTACTTGAAAAATTAAAAGAAAACAAGAAAATAGCGAATGCTACACATAATATGTACGCATATCGGTACGAAAAATTTCGTTTGATTTCAAAATTCATTTACTAAAATCGTATAAACACTTATAGGATTTTCGATGATAAACGTCATGCTCTTCTAGCTGATTGTGATGATGATGGAGAAACAGGTGCATCGAGTCGAATGCTACATCTAATGGATGTAAGATAACTTTGAAAGAAGATGAAAAGATAGTTTACAAATTCATTATTCGATGTAGATTGCAGATGTGAAAAATGTGCTAGTTGTTGTATCGAGATGGTTTGGAGGGATACTTTTGCATAATGATCGTTTTAAACATATCAATAATGCTTGTCGAATGGCTTTAGTCAATCATGGATATATAAAAAAAGTAGTTCGACAACTCACATTTTATTTATCAATGGAGAAAATAACGTTCTGTTTGTTTTTTTTTAGAATTCTGAATCATCGAAAGCTAAGTCGTCAAATAAATAGAACTATTACGTATCAAATGTTTACTTGATTTTCATAATAAATACGAAATAACTAATTTTCATTGTGCAATTCGAATTACGAAATTCTACCTGCGTGGTGTGTGTGTGTACGAGTGTATAAAACCTGGCAAAAAGGGAATAGTTTCGAAATAGTAGTTTTCTTAAAATGACTGAGCTTCAAACGAAAGATGCCCTTCGTCTTTGCCGTGAAACGGAAGACATTCAAACGATCTTATCATTGACAAATCATTCGAATCCAGCTGTTCGACAACGTGCACTCAAAGAGATTTGCCCGTGTCGAGTTAAGTCTGATATTGATCTCTTCTGGGAACGTGTTCTCGAAATGATCGATGATCCAGCGGATAATGTGAGAGAACAGGTAGGAAATGAAATGATGTCTCATTGAATGACATGATCGAATTTGATGAAATTTCAAAGGTTTTACATACACTTTGTGATGGATCACCGGATCATATGGAAATGAAAGTATTAGATGCTTTGGAGATTTTCAATCGAGATCCGAATCAATACATTCGACGACGTGCTCATAAAGTTCTTTCATCGTATCGTCGTTCAGGCAAATGGAACGTTCTATAAACATTTTTATTCTAATTTTCTTTTTCAACTCGAAATAAAATAAAAGCACAGCGATGTTTACTCCTCTAGATGTCACCCCATTGTTAGTCTATTTCATATTATTTTTCGTAGAAATTCAATTGGTCCACCGAATGAAATATTGTACACATCCTCTCTCAAAGTGTATTATATTTATTTATAATTGATCTTAGTGTTCGTTGATATTGTTAGTGTCACTTTTTTCAGGTCCAAGGTTTTTTTCCTTTTTAGTCCTTTGAATGATAACGCACTTTGCTTTCGTTCTATTCTATCTACCTACACGCATTTGAGAGAGAAACACACATAATTCACAACAAATGACTCATAAAGATTACAAAGTAGAATATATAGACATGAAGACAACGCTTTCATTGCGTCAGATTTTCATTTAAGATACGTCGTTATGCAAGACGAGAAAAATTCGAAAAAACTTGGCCGTATTCTGCTGGGTATTTGTGGTGGCATTGGTTTTGGCAAGTTTTCATTCGAATTAACTCTTTCTTATAACAAATAAATTCTTATCCAATACAATCAGGTCTCACTGTCTTAGCTGTACCATTTTTAACACCAGCATTACGTCGTCATGCATTGCCATATGTTCCAGCAACACGTGAACAATTAGACAATATATTTAGTCTCCTCAAACAATATTCGAAACAACCACGAAAACATCTCGTCGATCTTGGAAGTGGCGACGGACGAATTGTAAATTATTGATAAACTTCGTTCCCATTGGGTTATTTTCTTCTTCAGGTTTTCGAAGCTGTGAAACATGATATTCCTCGTGCGACTGGTATTGAAATCAATCGTGTTTTAGTTTATTATGCTCGTTTAAAAGCTCTTGTTACGAGACAAAATCAAATCTGTCAATTTAAAAGAGCTAATCTTTGGAAAGTAAATATCCTACGAAAAAAAAACCAATTTATTATTTTTTTTTCTTCTCTTTTCAGCATGATTTATCTAAATACGATACTATTGTTCTCTTCGGAGTTGATACAATGGTTCGTGATGATTTTATTATTATTTTTTTTTGCATATTAACGTTGAATTTCTTAGATGGAACCATTATTGAACAAATTAGCTCGAGAAGTTACCGATGACACACTTGTTGTTACTTGTCGATATCAATTTCCGATTGAATGTGATCAATCAATCGGTGAAGGCATCGATTCTGTTTGGTTATATAATTCCCAAACTATTCGAAAAACACCTTTAAAAAAATAATAAAAAAAAAAGAAGAAAGACCCACACTAGTTTTTGTTTGTTTGTTTGTTTCAGATCGAGTATAAAAACAAAAAGAAAATCTTGTTTTAGAATAATGTCATCAGGAGGTTTTATCGACGGAGAATATTATCAACAACAGACACAATCAACACAAACAGCTATAACTGCTTTTCTCGCTAAATTATGGGCACTTGTTAACGATTCATCATGTGATGATTTAATTGCTTGGGATCAATCGGGTCATTCATTTCATGTCTATGATCAAGCACGTTTTGCACGTGAAATTCTTCCACGATATTTCAAACATAATAATTTCGCTTCGTTCATACGACAATTGAATATGTATGGTTTTCGTAAAATTTCAACAATTGAACATGGTTCATTGAAAAACGAACGTGATGATATTGAATTTTCACATCCAAGTTTCGTTCAAGGACAAGAAGCACTGTTAGAATTTATCAAACGTCGTGCACCTGATAATCATCAACAAAAAAATCATTCACAACCAACGACAACAACAACAAAAATTGAAGCATCAACACCGATTACACATCCAACAATATCTGCATCTAATATGAGTTCGAATATTAACAATAACAATATTAATAATAACAATAATACGAACGATGGTAAACCAACACAATTAACGCATTTACTTGACGAAGTACGAAATCTTCAAATGAAACAGACATCATTGACAGACAAATTATTTAATATGGAAGATGAAAATCAAGCTCTTTGGCGTGAAGTTAGCGTATTAAAACAGAAACATGCTAAACAACAACAGATTGTTTCGAAATTAATGGAATTTCTTCTTCATTTTCTAACAAACGCACAACGACAACGACCATCAGTTGAACAAGCTCCATCCAATGATTCATCTCAACAAATTCATTCGAATCCAATCTTAAATTCCACACACAGTCTAAAACGTAAGCCAGCAGCATTAATGCTCGGCGAACAACCAAATAAACGTCCGTTTCTTCAACAGCCCGGTATCATCATCAATGAATTATCTGATAATGACCCAACACCATGGCTTCATACGACCAATCGGTCACCATTAGTCGATCTTGTACCATCACCACCACCTCACCCAACAACAACAACAACAACAACAACAACGATTACCAATCCTCCATCGACATCAAATTATGAATGGATAGTTCCAACAGATGACCTTCAAAATGCAATGAATTGTTCAACATCTCAAACGAATAATTACATGCCAGATTTTTTCCTAACAACTGACGATTCCAATCCGGCAACGAAAGGTTCAATCGACCAAGTCGATCAATCAAATTTATCGGGCATCAATACGGTAAACATTGATGCAGATTTATTTTTTGATATGATCTAATCCGATCGCCTCTCGAATGCAGATATATTTGTTTTCTCTCTCTCTCTCTCTCTCGTAATAAATATGGTTTTTATGATTTATTAATTAGATTGTTTTGTTTTTTATACTATTAGTCTTGAAAAAGAAAACCTACCTCATAATAAACAACGGTGATTTGCAACTAATTCGAATAAGATAGATCTCATAATCTCTACTTTTCCTAAATAATCTTTGAAACAAAAAAATTCTTATGAGTTTTTTGTTCATTTTTTATTTTAGTCTTTAAAAGAAGAACAACTTGATTTTTCTGATCCATCAGCAACATTACATCAATCCAATTCCGGCATATTCTCATTTGATGACGTTTCCGATGATGTTCATCATATTCAAACATCATTAGACAATATACGTGGATTGATGTTCGACAGTTTACCAATTGGTACGACCATCGAGGATTTATTTTGTGATGATCCGGTTCTACTTGCACCCTTATTACAAACTAATATTCTCAATGATAACGATCAACAACAACAGCAACAGCCATTGAATCCATGCAAAGAGCTAATTCTTCGTAAAACTGAAAATACGAATCCGAACAAACAAACCGATGATAACAATCAATTATTTGAACATTTAATTAATCCAACAACACAATAACGAATCGTCTGTTTCTTTTTTTCTTTTTCTTTTCAATAATGTACATTTTTGCATGAATTTTTCTCTTTTCTTGGTCATTCGCTTACTAATAGGACAAAAACAACAACAAATATTACGCCTCATCTTCTTTTCTTTTTCCTAGTATAGAAAACTGTCTGTACCGTCATAGCCGGTAATCATTTCGTATTGTCATTTTTCTTTCTGCTGTCTTTTTCTTTATTTAAATAAAACGACTATATACAGAGAAAAAAAACACAAAAATAAATATCGTGAATTTATTATTCAATGAATGGTAAATCGTGTGCAGTTGTAAACAGTTCAGTTAACGAAGTGAATGCAAATGCACGTCCGAAGAAATGAGTTTCTGGAGACGACGGAGTCGATGGAGTTTCTTCTTGAAGTTTTTCATCCGTTGCACGACAAATCGTAAAGCAATAATTTATTGAAGACATGTTTGGACTATAATAAGAATAAAGATGTGATCCGTATATTTATATCGAATACAGAACAACGCAATTGAATTTGATCTGTTTTTAGAACGATGCACGCTGTCAATGAATGGTTTCTTTTTCTTTTTCGTAATATATTTAGTTCGGCTAGGAAGAAGAGAGAGAAAAAAACATCGAGGCTCGTCTCGACATACTCGTTTTGTGTAAAAACGTGCCTCCCTCGTTATATTCGCATTTTATTTTTCTTTCACACATACTCGGAAGAAGGAACAAATGTTGTTATTATTACAAACAATTATCTATCAAAAATTAAATTTTGGTTCAAATAGGAGAAAACTAAATTCAATTGTTGTTCTTGTCATGATCGAATATCGAGACGAAATCATATTAGGTTTCTTATTTATTCGACAGCGAGAATATAATAGATGTTTAAAAATAGTATCAGTCGAAACGGCAAGATTATTTCTATGAGATGTAGATCGTCAGTGAAACGGAAAAACGGCTTCGATCAAACTGTTGACATTCGGAGTCTTGTTATTTTGCCTTGAATGTTAAGAAAAATGTTGGTAATTTGAGAAGTTTTTCTTTTGACTTATCATGAGATTTAAATCTCATGTCATATTTTTCATCAACGAGCACGTTCAATAGCAAGCTGCTTAACTCCCACTCTCTCGCTCTCGTTCGATGTTCCTTTTTGTTTCTTTACAATGAAAAAAAAAAGTATTAAAAAGAAAAATTAGCGAGAGTGTGCAACGAATAGAACTAGCAAACGAGCGAAGAAAACAGATTGGGATGATAAAAAAGATTTGATCGTCAATGATTGACACCACATTTGCCTTGAGTATTAGCCGAAGAAAAAAAGAACACTTAGATCTCTTCGAATGTGATTTTCTTACAGATGTGAATTACTAACATATACGCAGACATATATCTATAATACAGCGAGGACGAGTTATTCCGACGTATTTCTTTGCTTTTTTTAGATTAACTTATGGCAACAAACACTCGACGACGTTTAAGTTTTGTTGATTTTGCTCAACTTGAAGTATGGCATAAATTAGTTGAATATTCGGAAGTAACAATATCGATGACAAAATTAAGTTAGTCAACAAAATCGAACAAATGACATTACGATTATGTTTATTGTTCTGCTTTTAGTCACTGATTTTACTGATCAATATACAAAAATTTGCTCATTAGCATCAGCTCAATTACAACAATTAGTTATCGATTTTCGTAAACGAACTGAAATCGAAATTCGAGAAAAGTATTAGTAGTAGTAGTATTAAAACTGTAGTTCATATATAATTTCGTTTTTTTTCTTCTTCTTTTATTACAAGATGTCATCTTGGTGGCATGATGTATGATATATGGGAATCATTATTACTCGAATCTGAAATTGAATCTCAAGTAATAAAAATAATTATAAAACAAGTCGTAGAAAAGAAAAAGAAATGTTTAACTATTTATTTTTCTAAGTCATTAAAACGAGTGGCATCTGTCATGGAAACGCAGGTGTCACAGCCATTAGGACACTTTCGTACCATTAAATCTTTACAATTAAATATTAACAAACAGCAACGAGCTGATCTTGAGGAAATCTTAAGACAAGGTCAAGAAATCGTTCGTGAAAAACAGGACAATTATTTCGATATCTACAATAAACGTGGTGTTTCATCGGAATATTATTTTACTCATAATGAATATTTACTCGAATTGTGTGGCATGAATAGTTTCTATTCGAAATATCAATATAATATTCTCCCACATCTACTTCAAGTAACAAGAAAATAAAAATAAAAGAGATTACGAAATGTCATCTTGTTGTTTTTTTTTTAATTTTGAGGGCATGGAAGAAAGTCAAGTTGAAACAATCGACACAATCTGTCAGAATATTCAACTATTGGCATCGATTTTCCAGGAATATGTAAGCAAAGATTTCTATTCATGATCTTTCTCGATTATCTATTTAGATCTTATATTCTTTTGCCTAAATCGGTAGTTTTGTTTCTTCTTCTTCTTCTTCGTCTCTCCTCTTATCAAATATTATTCTCTGAATATGTATATAAGCTCGAGGTTGTCAGTCTATTTTGTTTTCTTTTGTCTAACATATTTTCCCATGTATATCCAACAATATTCTGTGACCCGATAAGTTTGCTGCTTCGGTTTTATCCTCTTCTGTTTTTGCTGTCGCTGTACTAACTGACAACAGACCAAAATACAACAAATGCTTTAATTAACAAATGAAACTCAATTTCTGCTTTGTTCGGTAGAAAAAAACGCGACAGATAATAAAAAGAAAACGACAATAGATCTTATTTCTAAGTACATTAAATTAAAGATTACAAAATCGATCCATCTGTATTCTTTTATTCATTTCTCATCTACCGAAACAAGTCCTTGTTTGTTTATTTGGATAGCTGCTTGTTATACGATGAAGATATAGCTCTGTAAAAGATTTTCTTTTTTGTGCCTATAATAGATGTAAAGTGGTACAGATATTTTGCTGTTGTTGTTCTTGTCATTTGACATACCATTACTATCCATTCAACAATGGGCAATCGTCACTCGGTAGTAGTATTTTCTTGTTTTTCCCCTTCTTAATAAGATATTTTTGTTTTTTTTTTGATAATTTTCGCACTATATTTGCTAACAAAAACATACACAAAATTGAAATATAGACCGTTTATTTATTTATTTTGATTTAGCATGAACAACGACAGTCGAGTTACGCGTCCTTTGTTGTTACAAGTACATCAACAAATCCAAATGAAGAATTAGAAAATTATATTTGTTCCATGGATAATAATAACGACACAAATACATCATCAACGTCAACAACACTAAATTCTCCTATTCAAATACAATTTCAACAATTTCGATCACCTTTAAATAATAATAATAATAATAATAATAATAATTCATCAGCGTTATCAAATTCTTCACGGTCTCAATTATTATCGGCCACAACCAATGAACAATTAATTATTTATGCTGCACCTGTTATTAAAATGCAGTTATCATCACGTTGTAAAGAAACAATTGATCGATTAAAAGAAATCAAAAAAGAAAAATCGCTACTACTAGCTGTTATTAATCCTCAAACATCGAAAATTCCAACTAAACAACGTGATAACATATCGACACCACAGTAACAACAAAAATATATATAGACATGATGAGAAACTAGACTTTCATTATTTAGATCGCAAAAGAAACTTCTCAATCAAATGAATGAATTGATGAAAACGAAACATCAATTACGTCTCATCGAGCTCGAAGAATCCGTTTTACTTGCTCAGGTAATTAGTTTTCTTCTTGTTCTTTCTTACTTTCTCAACTATTCGTGCTAATTGAAAGAACCACATGGATATACGTATAAGGCAATCGAGCGCAACAAACAAAAACACTGCTATATACGATACAGAAAACGTTGACTACTAATAGCAGAACATCGAGGCGAAAAAGAAAACTTCTTGTTTGAGTCCATCAGCTTGATTAATCGACAGTTTCCTTTCGTTTATTTGCTTGTCTCATGTTCTCTCTTTCTTCGCGCTTGTTTTATTTCCTATTAGTCCATTGACAATCGATTTAGAGTTTTAGTATGCATTCGATTTTGTTGTTCTCTCGTCGAAACATGAACTCGATCGATTATCATCAAACGATATTCTTCGTCTTTTCGAAACAGATGTTTAGCTTCTCTTGTTTTCTTTTTGATTGGTTTATATTAGTTCGTTTATGTTTGCGCTGTTTCTTCGCTTCTCTGGAATATTTTGATGGTCGGTCTGTTCGTGTTGTTCGATTATGGAAAGATGACACATTATGATAGTTCTAACATAAACTGTATCTCGTTCTTTTTTTTGTGTCGCGCAAGAAATTAGATATCGTTTATTTTTCAAAGTATGACCAATCATTTATCATTAATCTGACAGTTTTTTTTATCGATCTAACAGATATTGAATTGACGTACGCACGTTGTCTTGTTAGTTTCGTGTTTCTTTTTTTTTGTTTGCATTATTTAATTTACGAAATTCTTTTCACTATCAGCAAGACAATCTTATAAATAATTCAAATGGAACCAGAAGAAGAAGAAAAAAAAAACGAGGACCATAATAATCCTCATAGGAAATATCGTATAAGTTCATGCTGTCTGAAGAGAAACAAAGAAAAGAAGTCTTTATTAGGAAAATAAACAATCGCAAATACACACACACACGCAAATATATATATATATAATATATTTTCTCTTTTGTCTGTATGACATATTTTACAAATACTAATGACCGAAAACAAGAGAAATTATCTGTTCTAAACGAGCTTTTTATCTCAATATTGTTTATATGTTTTTTAGCAAGATTTGCTCAAATCTCATCGACCGTCAATGAATAGTACGAATGAAACTGAACATGATGGACAAAAGAGTACGAAAAAAAATATCAAGGCTCTTTGGCGAGACGCATTTCGAGCTTTGAAAACATCGACATTAGCAAGCGGAACTGGAGACGATGAAAATCGTTCGGTAAGTTAACTAAATCGATTGATTTCATATGCATATGTTATTCATCTCGATCTAATCGAATAATCAAACAAAATTAAGACGATGACGAAGAACTAGTCAAAGAGAATATTTAGTTTCTTCCTTTTTTTTTTGTTCTACTGACAATGAATCTATCAAAGGAGAAAAAAAATCTATTTCAACATAATCAATTTAAAAAAGCTTGCTTATTTTACTTAGACATGAAGTAATTAATTCCAGCTCAATTTTTTTTTTCTTGAGCATGACAACTAAAAATAAAAACAAAATTCTAAGTATCTTAGTTTTTCTTCTTCTTCATCTTATTCGCCGATAAGATTATTTCCTGTTGACATATATCTCCGATAAATATTTATGCATGAACAATTATGTTCGTTAAGTTTAAACCGAAAGTCAGTTGCTAATGTCGACTGAAGATGATGAGACGAAAGTTAGTCATATACCATTGCCACCGCCAACGCCAGGTCGTATACGTTCTCATTCGTTGAAACCTCAACATTCGAGAATTGATTATGCTCGTCGAAAATCGGCTAGTGAATTGTCATGTGCAGAATTTTCGATCGAACATATAAGTCGATTGGATGAAATGAAAAAGAGTCCATCGGCATCGTCATGGTTGAAACGACGTTTTACATTCTTTTCATTGGATCAACAGCCAATGCAGGATAAACGTCAATCGATATTTGATGAGAGATCCTATTCGGATTTGTTAAGACAAAAACGTCCGAGTATAATGGCGCAAATGATGGAGGTAGAAAAAAAAATGATGAGTCGAGAATTTCTTTTTTTTTGTTATGTGCTTAAATTGTTTCTCATGCTAAATCAAGTTTTTTGCTTTGTAGTCATTTGTGAGAAGAATTTCTTCACGAAAGAAAAAACGCAGTGCCGATCGTGAACGTGAAGAAGGTAAAAAAATCGTAGTATTTTATATTTACAAAAAAATTTCGTTACTAGATCAACCCGTTATTGATCCTGTATATGAAACATTACGAATCGCTGCCGAAACTCGGAAACGAACATTAGCAATCTATCTACAGCAACGACAACAATCGCTCAATAAACAAACATCGCTCAATAGTCAAGGCTCATCGGAGCCTGATATTCAGCCATCACCACGTGTTATTCGTCAACGAGAATCTGCAACAGCATCATCATCAGGTAAACGAAAGAGAGTCATCTCCTCATAATAATCATCACTGTTTCTTGTAGATACTACACCACGTGTGTCCAATTATTGAGTCGAGCGAAAAAACAAAATAAATCTTCTTTTTCTTCTTCGTTTTCTTCTTCTTCTTTATATCGTATGTGTTGATGTTTATAAAACTTTTATTTTTATTGTATAATAATAAAACAAAAAGTCAAAACGAGAGTGAATAGTTGTCTGTTTTTCTGTTTTCGAGAATTATTATTTTCTTCTTTGTTCCGGGCATATCTGTTGTATTTGATGGTCTTTTCAATGTGTTTATTTTTCTGTTCATAAACGATATAATAAAATAAAACACGACGTAGAAATTACGTACGAAATTGGATGTACAGTACTCCATCTGTAGAAAACCTATATGATTTGTTGAGTTTGCCAATCAGCTCCATCTGATAGTAATGATATAAATAAAAGTCGAATAGCTTGTTTCTCTCAGTACTATTGACCTCAGCAAAACATATTTTTCTTCCGGATTGTCAAGCTATTTGATCGATTGATGGATACAGAGTGCGTGACCGTGACAAGTTTTGTACTTGAACAGAAAAAGAAATACCCTGGTGCAACTGGAGAATTAACTATCTTATTAAATACATTGCTCACAGCTATCAAAGCATGTGCTGCAGCTGTACGAAAAGCTGGCATCGCTAAATTGTAAGTCAGCTCAACTTTGTTGTCTGGCGTACGTATGTAAGTTTATTTTTGTTTGAAAAGATATGGTCTCGCCGGCTCATCGAATACGACCGGAGACGATCAGAAGAAGTTAGATGTTCTTGCTAATGAATTGTTTATTAATATGCTCAAAGCATCGTATACAGTCTATGTTATGGCTTCGGAAGAGAACGAACATTTTATTGAAGTTGAAGTGCCAAAACAGGTTTGCAGACAAAAGAGAAGTTGTTTCGATTTTGATTGAGATACGTACGTATGTAATCTAGGGCAAATATGTCATTTGTTTTGACCCATTAGATGGCTCATCGAATATTGACTGTCTCGTGACGTAAGAATTTTTTAAGTATTCCCAATGGAAATTAAAGTCAGTTGTTTAGAATTGGTTCGATTTTTGGCATCTGGAAAAAGCCTGATAATATTGACAAACCATTAGATGCAATTCTACAAAGTGGCGAACATCTTCGTGCTTCTGGCTATGCTGTATACGGTTCAGCTTGTATGTTAGTTTTGGCTACACGTGAAGGTGTGAATGGATTTACTCTTGATCCTGTAGGATGAATGTCGATAAAAAAAGAACGTATTTCAATAAAATCTCGTTTTAGTCCATTGGTGAATTTATTTTAACTTCACCAAATATTCAAATACCAAAATTTGGTAGTAAAGGCTCGCAAAAAATCTACAGTATCAATGAAGGCTATGCGAAATATTGGGATAAAGCAACAACTGAATATATTCAAGCAAAGAAATTTCCACCAGGAAATGAAAAACCATTTGCCAATCGTTATGTTGGCTCGATGGTTGCTGATGTTCATCGAACACTTATCTATGGTGGTGTTTTTCTCTATCCTGCAACGAAAGAAGCTAAAGATGGTAAAATTCGTTTATTATACGAAAGTATTCCAATGGCATATATCGTCGAAAAAGCGGGTGGTGCTTCATCGAATGGTCAACATTCAATCTTAAAAGTTCAACCAACATCAATTCATCAACGTTCACCAGTTTTTCTTGGTTATAAAGAAGAAATTGACAAAATCGAACAACTCTATCAGCAATATCCATCTGGTTCTTGGGCTCAATAATAGAATCTCTTCATTTTTTTAAATAGTCTAAACTCATCTTTCCTCACCCCGTTTCCCTTCGTAGATTTTTATCTAATAAAAGCAAAAAACAGTCTATCTGGTCATTTTATTACAGATGTCACGTTTTTATCTTGGTCTTGATTTGAGTACTCAACAGCTCAAAGGCGTGGTCATTGATGATCAGCTACAAACGATTGCTGAAGAAGCAGTTAGTTTCAATGATCAATCGATTCTTGTTCATCATGTTCAACCCAATGGATTTGTTGTTGATAAAGATGATAATCGATGTGTAACAACGCCAGTATATGTTTTTCTTGAGGCAATTGGTAAAAAAAATAAACAAACAAACAAATAAATCAATCAATCAGTTGCCTATCTATTTAGATGTTTTATTTCAAAAATTAAAAGATAAAAATACATTTGATATTTCCAATATTGTTGGTATATCAGGTAGATTTATTCTTATTGAATATTCGTTGAATTTTATTATGAAATAAACTAAGGTTGTGGTCAACAACATGGTAGTGTCTATTGGAAAACCAAAACTGATCTTGAAAAATTGAAAACATCTGCATCGCAATCGTCGAATCTCGTCGATCTTCTTCAATCGTCATTTTCTCGTATTGATTGTCCAATTTGGATGGATTCATCGACAACTGACGAATGTCAAGCCATCGAACAAGCAGTTGGTGGAGCGTCGAATCTATTTCAAATCACTGGTTCGAAAGCATATGAACGTTTTACTGGTAGTCAAATCATGAAAGTTGCTAAGAAAACACCCGAAATCTACAAACAAACCGAACGTATTCAATTGATCAGCAATTTTCTTGCGAGTATTCTGCTTGGTGAATACGCGCCAATTGATCTATCCGACGGTTCAGGCATGAATCTTCTCGATATTCGTCGATATCAATGGTCGAAAGAGTGTTTAAATGCTTGTGGCAATGATTTAGAAACGAAACTTTCATCGAAACTTGTCTATCCGAGAACGGCACTCGGAACAATTGCGAATTATTTTGTTGAAAAATATCGCTTCAATAAACAATGTCAAATTGTTTCATGTACAGGCGATAATCCATCGTCGTACTATGCCTTTGCATCTGATCCGAAAACAGTCGTCATTAGTCTTGGTACGAGTGATACGGTCATGGCAGCAATTCCTGCTGAAGTCATGCCGAAAGAAGCATTAGATGGCCATTTGCTAGTTAATCCGTTGACAGCTAATCCCGAAAGTAACCTTCTTATGTTACTTTTATGCTTTAAAAATGGATCACTTGTACGTGAACGTATGTAGACTATGTGAATGATTTGATCGATTGAGAAAGTGATAAATTTGTAGGTGTTCGACAAGAAATAGCGTCGAAAGATTGGAAAGAAATGGGTGAACTTTTGAAACAAACAAAACCGACGAATGATGGTTTCATTGGATTCTTTTATGATGATCCTGAAATTCTTCCACGAAATATTCAGGGACGTTTCTATTTCGATTCAACTAATGAATCAATACAAGATCTTCAAGCTGCAGCAAAAGCTCGTGCTGTACTCGAAAGTCAATGTCTCGCCAAAAGATTATATTTAAAAAAAGCAAATGTTGATTTGAACAATGTCGATCGTATTGTTGTAACCGGTTAGAACAATTTGTTCAATTATGCTTATACTTTTTTTTGTTTCTAGGTGGTGCATCGGTAAATACCGATCTTACGCAAATCATAGCTGATATTTTTGGTAAACCTGTCTATGCAGCAGAAGCACCTAATTCTGGTGCTCTTGGCGGTGCTCTCCGTGCAATCGATGTTATCAAACAAAAACCGAATTCCATAAGTTCAACAGTCGAATGTACTGTTGTTGCTCAACCGAGAAGTGAATTTACAAGTGTTTATGATAATCTTCTTGTTCGTTATGCGAATCTAGAAGAACAAATTATTGAAAAGAAAAATTAAAGTCTTTTCTTTTCTTTTGAGTCTTTCTAAGCTTTTGATTTTTTTTTTCGAAATGAACTATTTAGTTAGTTTTTGTGATTCTTTTTAGATGTACATATTTGTAACATAGAGAATGGCAACAAGACAAGACATTCCGAATCTATCCGGATATATTTTCGGAGAAAAACTAGGCGCTGGATCTTATGGTAGAAATCGAAAGATAAATATTTGAACTGATTGATGTTCTATTTACCTTCTAGGAACTGTATATAAAGCGAAATTAGTTTCGGTAGATTTTTTTGACAAAATTTTCAATTGTTGTTTGTAGCGATTTATTTACAGAATTCTCAAACACGCCCGATCTATTATGCTATCAAATGTATTCATCGAAAATCTCTAACGAAAACTACTCAAGATTTGTTAATCAATGAAATTAAATTATTAAAACATATTAAACATGAGAATGTTGTTGAGATGTTTGATTTTCAAGTAAAAAAAACAACAAAACAAAACGAAATTTCTATTTGATTCATAAGCGATTTTACATCTAGTGGGATGAGAATTATATTTATATTGTTATGGAATATTGTGCTGGAGGTGATATGTCGAAATTCATTCGATCGAGAGAACGATTGTCTGAAGCACGTGCTCGACCGTTTGTTCAACAGATCGGTATATACGTAGATTTTCTATAGAATTGAAAAATAAATTTTCAATTGATATATTTTCAAAGCACGAGTATTGAAATTTTTATATGAAAAACGAATTAGTCATATGGATTTGAAACCGGAAAATATTCTTTTAACATCTCTTCATAATCCAACACTTAAAGTCGCAGGTAGGAAACAAAAAAAACACTCGAATTCTGATTGATTCAATCGAATAATCAAGATTTCGGCGTGGCACAACATATTGGTCGACATGGAAGTCGAAGTATTCGCGGAACATTGCTTTATATGGCACCGGAAATTCTCTCATCACATCCGTATGATAATCGAGTTGATCTATGGTCAATTGGAATTATTCTTTACGGTAGGATAGAATCATTTCAAGAGACGATTCAAGTTTCATATCGAATAGAATGTCTTTTCGGTCGATCACCATTTATTTTTTCAACAGTTGACGAGCTCATTGAACAAATTAAATCCAACATTCCGATTGAAGTAAGTCGATGCTGATTGAACGAGAAAATCTTTTCATTAATTATTTTTCTCTAGATTCCAAATGATATTCGTATTTCATCCGAATGTCGAAATCTATTAGAAGGTTTACTCCAACGTGATCCACGTCGACGAATAAGTTTCCATACTTTTTTCCAACATTCATTCATTCAAATTGATCTTTCACTTCAAATATCTCGCGCAGTAAATCTCACTCGACGAAACCTTTATTTTTACTATTTCTTTTCAAACACAAAAAAAGGACGATCTTTGGCAAAGATCGATCAATGCTGAGCAAGCAGGAGACACGAAGAAAGCTTTGAACTATCGTGTTCGAGCAATGGATGAATATATTGCAATTATAAAACGTAAGAAGAGAAACAAAATGTAATTGAATTATTTGTTTACTCTAGTTGATGAGAATGAAGATCGCAAACGAACGTTAAGAGCAAAAATTAAACAAGGTATAGCTGCTGCTGAAACATTGAAACGACGAACGACCATTTCTGCAACGACAATATCGACTTTGTCCGATCATTCTACCGATTTAAATCTTCAAAATGATAGAGAATTATCCGAAGCTTATCAACATTGTCTCAATGGAAATCATCTTGTAAATGTTCATTTCTCGTTTAACTATTTTTCATTGATTTTTTCTTTAGATGAGCATGTCAAGATTTGCACAAGCTAGTGAAGAATATCAAGTAGGTCTCAGTGTCATGCTTCGCATAGCACGGAATCCATCGATAGAAACTGATCTTGTCAAAAGTAAAATTCTTCGTGATGTCGTAAGTTTCGTATTTTCTCATTAAATTTCGACTAGTCATTCATTTCTATTAGATTTCATTCTATTTAACTAAAGCCGAACAATGTCAATCAAAAAATGATAATCAACAATTAGAATTCGATATGGAGAAAATCAAAGAAGATTCGATACTTGATGAGAAAGCTTCCTCTCAACAAACTTGTCGTTTACAGTGATAAAATAAAAGTCTTCGATATTTAACTAAACAAAATCCCTCAAGTTTTATTTTCTCCAAGGGAAAACAAAAAAAAGAGAACAGCAAAACAAAGAAAAATGTTGAATCTATTTCTTAGCACGTGCTTTTTGACGTACAGATTTGCCTGGTCGAGGTTTCTTGCCATTTTTGCCTTTCTGAGCATGGAACGATGGTCGTTGCCATTTATTCGATTTCTTATTGAACACATCGGCTGAACTTTCAGCTGTGTTCTTCTTCGAATTCTTTTTCTTGCCACCGAAACCGAATTTCTTATTTTTATATTCAGCTTTTCGATTGGGTTTCTTCGCTGATTTCTTTCGATCGCCAAGAGATTCTTCGAGTTCTTGCATGCCACCTTGTTTGCCTTTTCGAACTTTCTTCATTGTTTGAAGAAGATTCTTCTTTTCTTCTTGTCGTTTTTGTAGAACTTCTTGTTGAACTTTCTTGCCGTACAAACGTTGTTCACGTAATTTACGTAGTTTTTCACGTTTTTCAATTTCGGATTTACGATTGACTAAATATTCTCGAATTTTCTTCATATGTTCATCGGATTTAGCCATCTGAGCATAGTAATCTTCCGGTCGTTTAGTCGCAATTTTCTCTTTCTTTAAACGAGGAATTGCTTCGAGAACAGTTGCTTGTGCTTGACGATAGCTGAAGATAGCAAAAAACAAAAGGAATCAAAACTAAATTTTTAAATTATATTCTCTTATTACAAAAGCATTTCTCGTTTGAAATCATTATCAGCTAATGTTTCATCTTCATTGGCTGGTACTTCAGTTTCATTGGGAATTACGGCTGCATTCGTACAGTCAAGACGTTCGATCCACGGCAAATCAAGATACAAATCTGTATATTTTGCTGTTAATACTTCCTGAAGAAGGATATTTTTAATATTTTCAAATGAAAACACTCTCGTTTTTACTTTATTATTAATCAATGGTCGTTTGGGTTTTTGTTCGACATTTAATCCTGGTTTAAGTCGACCTTCTTGAAATGCTTTTTGAAGTTCAGTATCATCGACTTCACTGTCGATTTCCTCATCCATTTCAATATCAGAATATTGATTATTATTATCCATCTAAAACATTAAAATTATCATAAGAAATCAAAAAAAAGACAAACAAATGAGAAATTTCAAGTTGAATTTATTCATTCTTTTCAATTTCATCGATAATTTTATCTAAGACACTTCGTATGACTTGATTGAGTAATCGTGTGACTGCATTACTATTTACAATCGATTGCGGTTCGGTTTTTTGCACTGTTTCAATAGGTTTCGATACTGTTGGTGGTGGTTGTTGTTTTTGTTGTTGTTTGATTTTATTGAGATTATCATCCTGTTGTTGAAGTTTAGCTAATGATGAATGATAGAATTCGATTAATCGTTCGAGATTATTTTCATTTTCATGTTCGAATAAAACATTTTTTATTGCAATCATCGAATTAACTGAATCAGCTGTATACCAAATGAACCCGTTCTTTGTTATACGTATTCGACAATTTTTCACTAGACTATGTAATCGATTGATTAATTTCGACCGTTGTAATTTGTCGGCAAGTGCCAATGAACATCGAAGAACATTGCCTTGAGTAATGAGACCAAAATCAGATTTTTTCTTTGACGAATCAATTGTTTGACAAGATAGTTCAGCTTGTGTCCATGAATCTGTTCGAACAACATGAGCATAGACAACACTCAAACGATTCATTGCATGACGAGCGGGTAAACGACCTGAATCAAACGATGGAATCGGTAGAATAGCTGGTTCAATACTATTAATATCAATGAGAAAGAGATCCGGCGTTCGTACGATAACAACACCGAGAACAAGATCTTTGTCTTTGGGCAAATAGATTCGAGGTGTCGAGAGAAAACGTGTTTGCAAACGTCCATGTGTGTGGACGATCGATGACGAATGACCTTCTTCTCCTGGGAGAAGATATTGCGGATTAGTCATCTGAAAAAAAAAGAGAGAGACAAAAAAATCTTAGTTTGTTGTTTTATTTAATTTATCGATTTTTAATGGTAATAATCCGATCATTTCTTTGCAAATCTCATATTCTTGTTCGATAGATTCTTTCGAATTCGGATGTTTATCAACGTAGGCAACGATATATTGATAATGTTCGAGAGTTTTTTGAAGATGTTCAATGCGATTAGTGAGAAATTTCGAATGAAATCTTCCGAGATAAAAATAAGCTAAAAGTACTGGCCGAAGATAATCATCATCGTATGTTTCAGGTTTGACGCCTGTTTTTTTGTCATTCATTGTCGAGAGGAATTGTTCGAATGTTGAGACACCTTGTTGAGCTAAATGTGAGATTTTTTCGGATGTTTTCGATGAATTCAAATCGGTTTTTTGTTCAAGTTTAAGATCAAGTAATGTTGAATAACATTCGCCTAATTCGAAAAGTAACTGTCGAATCAGTGAAAGATAATGTTCTTGACTGATTTGTTGACATAGAAACGAGAGAATATCAATTCGACGTTTGTGCATTTTACATTTTCGATCGATATTCGATTCGAAAAAGACCATTTTTAAATACAATTGACTTGTATCTTGACTGATTTCGACATGATCCGTAACGAATCCATCGAGAACATAGAATTCTTTCGCTTGATTAATGATATTCATTGCAAAAAGAAAGACTGGCCGTGCTTGATCATAATCAAGAATAAATGAACAAGTAATCGGCGGCGTTGGAATCGAAAGATGAAAGTCAAATTTAGGTGTCGATGATGAAACAATGATTTCATTTGGGCTCACATCACGATCGGCTGCTTGTAGAAGTCGATCGGCCGAATCGCCTAACAATGAAATATAAGTTACAAATATATTCGAATGTTAAAAATGTTCGAAAGCACTCAGATAATCTAATCTTCCATGTAGAAGTCAGTTGAGGGAAAGTTTTCGTATCATCATCGTGCTCTTTCAATTAGATTCGAACCGAATCCGTTCAATTCATCGCTCCATTCAATTAAAATCTTACTCAATAAATTCACAGCATATTTAATCCAACATCGTTGAAAACTTGCGTGTCGTTCGAGAAATTTGTCATTTGTTGTTCGTATTTGTTCGAGAATCAAATCGGCACATTGAAGACAATAACGTGCCGTAGCATAATCATGATTTGTCATGTAATATTGCGATAGAGTCGCACAATTAGTTGACCAATCTAGTGGATCGAAGTACTTTGTTTGACCATTTTGATAGAGTGATAATTGCCGTTCAAGTGTTCGACGACAATACGTTGCCGATTGATTTTTATCATTTAATTTACCGTAGATTTGTGCGAGATAGAATAATGTGTGAGTATAGATTTGTTCGAATTCTTCTCGACGTTCGTTCGTTGAAATTGTCGAATCGATTTCGATGATTTCTTGTAAAAGATAACAATCGAATTGAATCGATTGATTGTAAAGTTGTTCGGCTTGTCGAGCGTATTCAATGGCTTGTTGATAATCATCGTACGATGTACGAATAATAATCAATTGATTGTAGATATTCAAACCGAGTGACGAAAGAATTGGATGTGGTAAAACGGACTGAATCGATTGTAGAAGAGAATTTAAACGAGATTCGCCTTCATTTCGTTCTTCGGTGTCGTTATAGATCGTAGCTATATGATAATCGAGTAGACAACGAATTAAATATCGATGTTTAATTTCAATTGTCGAATTCGATGATTCGGCAAGCACAAATTTGAATGAATCATTCTCGTGAATGAGATCGAAATCTTTGACTAGATCCGATGCGATCGGAGGGATATCGAGGTTGTACAATTCTTCGAATAGTTTTCTTGCTTCATATTTCGATTTGTATGGTTCAGTTTCGGGATCATTCAAAGATTGGACATAACATTTATCAATCGCTCGACGATACCGTTCGAGTAAAGTCATTCGAATAAGAAACTAATAAATGTGAAATAACTAATAAACGAATGAGAGATCTTGGTTAGTGACATCTATGTATGAAAATAATTCGTTTGGAGAAAAAATAACATTTTTTCAAAGAAAAACGTTAAATTTGCTTAATTTAATTGACGAAGATTTTTTTTCTCGAACAAATCAAAAATCATTCCGATGAAAACTTTAACCAATCTCTCGCTTTTAGATACAACACTAGTCAATCCTAAAATGTTGTCTACGAAAATACTTTCACGTTTATCAACTTCACTCGTTCAAATACGTTTTTCATCGACTCAACTCGGTCCTGTTTGTACGTTAATCAAAGAACGTATTGAAAAATCTGATTTGAAACCCTATCATGTCGAATTAATCAACGAAAGTTACAAACACAATGGTTTCAAACCGGGCAATGAAACTCATCTACAACTAACTGTCATTTCACATGCATTCGAAGCGAAGCCAATGCTCGAACGACATCGACGTTTAAATGATTTAGTTAAAGATATTGTCAAAGAACATAAAATTCACGCTTTGAGTCTCTATACACCGAATCCAACATTATGGTACGATAGTTTTCGTCGTGGTTTGAAATTAGAAGAAAAATACCGAACACCACCGTGTCTCGGCGGTCGAGTTAAAGAACTTAGTGAACAAGTTGATAATAAATCTTGATTTTTTGTCGATTGAATAAAGTTTATTAGCTTTTTTTTTTGACAAAAAAAAACAAACAAACGAACATTTCTTTATTTCATTTCTAATGAAGAACGAAAAAGGCAAAAAATTTGTCTTGTATGAGACGTGCGCGTCTTTCTTTTTTCTCTGATAATGACAAACAAATACAATATACGTATTGACAATAATAATAATAGTAGTTTACGAAGACAAACATAGACAAGAACACATGCAAAGGAACATCGAAGCTGTAACGATTGAATTGTTGTTGTTGTTGTTTTTGTTCTATTGTGTTGGATAGTTAAGACAAGCTTGATAGATAATATCAAGAAAATGATCGTCTGTTTGAACAAGATGCAGAAGAACATTTCGAAAGTGTTCACGGGTCATCGGAGGATTGAATTGAGTTGATAAACGATGTTTAACACGTTCGGCACCGATAGCAACGACTGGCGATGGTGGCGTGGCTGTTATAGGTTCGAAGGCGGACGGTGGCAAAAGATCGAGAGGATTGTTTTGTGGTTGTTGAGGAAATTGAGGCTGAAATTGTTGCTGCTGCTGTTGTTGTTGTTGTTGTTGTTGTTGTTGTTTGGGAATAACATTGTCTTCTAGTGAAAGACCTTCGATTCCGCCTTGACCACGAATATTTAAAAGACGTTTAAGTGATGATGTTGGATCTTCAGGATTGTTATTCGTCGTTGTTGTTGGAGTATTTGGATTATTAAGATTATTTGAATTCGTATTTCCGTTAATTAGCGGAATTGGTGATGGAGGAAATGGAGTTTGTTCGAAAGGTTTGGGCATTTCAATTTGATTGATTGTTGGAGTTATACGTTGAAGATTGAGATTAGTTAGATCAATTGGCATTTGTGGTTGGGGATTGGAGACAAGAGGAATCGAACGTGTCGGCGTTTGATTCATATGTACTCGTGTTGCATATTGAGGTGTTGTTTGGTTTTGAACTATCATCGGTTGTCGATAGACATTGTTTGGCGTTTGTTGAAGTGGAATATTCGATGGTGGTGTTTGACCGTTCAATTGTGTTTCAACTGGATGAATAATCGGTTGCGCAACTTGTGCAGCACGTGCTTGTTGTTGTTCAGCGAGAGTTTTCAATGCTTGTATGCATCGAGTTAGAAACGAATTCAAACGAAGACATTCAGCTTCAGTTAGAAAATGTAAACAGAAAACTTCACGTCGACCATTTCGAGCGACTTCATAGAATAGACGAAGTTTATCGGCATGTTGTGCCATGTCAGCAGTTACCGGTTGTATAACACTTTTCTCGCCGTTGAATATGGCGAATGCATATGCAGGTGAAACTTTATTATCGATTAATTGATGTCGTTCATACGCGCAGAGATTGCCTTCGATATTCGGCGAATTCTCCCAACGTAATTCAACTGAATTGTACGAGAAGATTTTGACTTGCGCAATACAATCGTATAAACGTGTCGCTTCAGGATCGTATTTTCTTATCATTGAACCCATTTCAATAACGGCTTGAGATGGTCCACGTGGTGTTACATTCATATTCATTGATTGAGTATTTGGCGTGAGAACGGGTGTAAACATTGATGGTACAGGTTTTGGACGAACAATAGACGATTGTTTCTCGTCAATCATGAAGCAAGATTTTCAAAAGAAAGAAGAGAAGAAGAAGAAAAAAAAACTTTTGACGAGTAGAAAAAAAAAGGAGAAAGAAAGAAGACGGATGAAATAAAATGCTTCATAATAAAGTTCTTTGTTTCATTTCATTGGTTATTCCCAGTAAATTAGATTGAGGTAATCAGTCAACCAATCGGAAATCAACACATCACCAGATGTCACACGTAATCGATGATGGTGTATAAATGAAATCTTTAACCCTTAAAAGCCGAAGGGGTTTTTTTTGACAATTAGGAAGAACTAACCATTACACCAGAGTTCTCGAGTCCATAGTATATTTATACCATAGTCAAAAAAAAAAATTTTTTTTTTCTTACAGAAATACAAAATGTCCACTGGAATGGACATTCGGTCTTAACAGTCTAACTTTTTTTAATGTTTTAAAATTATGTGAGAGAGGTTTTTCCATATCAATAACTTTATTCATTCTCTTTTATACACGACAAATCAATAGAAACTAATATTCTTAGCAATTTTTAACGATAGAAGATGAAGTTAAATATATCAGATTAGAAATATCCACGCTCATATTGAAATTCAATTTTTGTCGGTATGATATTGAGTAAAACAGTTTTTACTCGAATTCAGACACAAATGAACATTGCATTTTGAACACACCCAATATGTTTTTTTCGAACATTGTTCATTTTTACATCGACTGGCATTGAGAGCAGAAATAAATGTAGGCCAATTTCGACATATTCGAGTAATTTCTCAAATAAGATAAAATGCTAGTCGACTTTTCGATCTTATATATACTAAGTATGGGGGTATTTCAGTTGGAACGTTCCAACACAGCCATTATGTGGACAGTTCCTTTAGTATCGCTTGTATTTTTCCTTTATATTTTTCATGGACATTTTTGTTTTCTTTACATTGGTATTTTTCCCTATACACACATACGCATATATATATATATATATATGTGTGTGTGTGTGTGTGTGTGCTGGGTTTATACCCTCATTTTATTTGTTTCTTTTCTTGTGTTTTCTTCTAGTTTTCTCTTTAACAAAGAATTTGTGAAATTCCATCATTTCTTTGATGGAGAAAAGTCCTATCCTACCCTCCCATCATTATCGATAGTCATGAGCAGTCGAATAATGCGAATATGTGTTATTTGAACAACTCTTTCACTCTAATAATATATTAGGAAAACTCGGCCTGTTATGCCCGAATGTCCATTCCAGTGGACATTTCATTGACGGTGTCATTATGTATCAGTAAATGAATCAAAAGTTTTTGGAAGGTTTTCATACAATAGGTAGACGACTCACATTGCTATATCGTTAAAAAAAATAACCTTTTCTGATGTATTAATAGCTCGGTAAAAATTTCGGGAGAAAAAAGTGCCTTTTAAGTAGTCGTATACTTTAAAAAGTTTGTTGTTCCGTTGGATAATCACTGAACATCGATTCATTCGCTTTTTTATGATTTGTTAGGCCCTCTCGACTCAGAAAAACACTGTGTCTTGTATAAAAATGTGTATTATCTGTTTTATTGCGCGTAGCACAATGTCCACTCGAGTGGACAGTCGGCTTTTAAGGGTTAAGTATATTATTCTTATTTTTGAATAAGAATTGAGAAAAAAAGGAGCAATAAAGTTTATTTTGTTTAAATTATATATTAATGCAGTCGGAGGACAAATACGATAGGAGATTTTCGACTGATTTAGCTACAATGGGCTCTCTTCGATGGAATCGTACAGGTGAAGTGAATGGTACAACCATTGCTGGTTCAACTTCAACACGACTCTGGGCTCTTATATCAGTTACTGAGATTGACAATAGATATAAACATCAGTCTAAAAATGATTTATTTCAGGAGAAGTTAAAAGTAGATCGAAGCTCGACGATATAAGGCACTGGAAAAAAGTTCAATAAGAAAAATAATGTTTTACAATAGAAAAAAAAAGAAGAATAAGGCGAAGAACGATAGAAAAACTTTTCACAGTGAAAAATTTTGTTTCATTAGATTTTAACTTCAGGTAAAGTCATTTGTTCCAATCGTTTACTGACATTACTCATAAAAGGCATCTTAAAATCATGAAAATCAACTTCCCAACCGAGTCGATCACGTACAACTTGTTTTTCATGCATTAATTCTTTTGTCGTCGGTAATTCGGTCCATTTCGATTTCGGATGAAAAGCAATTGTTTCTTGTGTTTCAAATGATTTAGCTAATTCAGCAGCAGCACGTAAAAGAGAACCACGTCGTGGTTGCGGTACAGTTGGTCCTTGTTGAGCAACAGCTGCCGCATCTGTTTTTGCACTTTTTGTTCCCGAATGTCCACGTTTTTTCGATGATGCCGAACCGGCTTTTTTCTTCGCACCTTTTTGTTTATCTCCGCCGCCCATTGCTGTGACTTTCTCATTAATTAAATGATAAATTCGAGGATCAGCAAATTCAGCAGCGACTGTCAACGGCTCTACACCTGATATAGTTTCATGCATGACTTTTGCACCTTTACTAACAAGATATTCGCAAACAGGAAACGATGAACTTTCAATTGCACGCATCAATGGCGTTGCCTTTGTTATCGATTCAGCATTGATCGTGCCGCCGGCTTCGACGATTTCTTGAACAACATCGAGAATACCGCTGTGTGCAGCATGATGAAGTGGTGTCCATTTAAAATTATCTTTTTTATTGACATCAGCTCTGAAATTATATTGAGAAACTAATCGATTAATTTGTTCTTTTGGTTTTATTTACCCGCATTTAAGAAGAAATTGAACAGTTTTAAGATCACCGTGAGCACATGCTGGAAGAAAAGAAGAAACGAATTTAATATGAATTATATACAAATTGAATTAACTGATCGACTTACCAACCATCAATGGTGTTTTCATAAACTTATCAGTGATATCTGTTGGTACGCCACGTTTATACGCATCTAATAACGTTTTTATATCACCTCGATATGCTATTTAAACAGACATAAAAACAAGCTATTCTTAGATGTAAATCTACGAACCTGCATCACAAAGATTAACGTAACCTTTATCTGGTTTATCGAGATACCAAGGTGAATCATCTTCGAGTGGATTTTTCGGAAGATTATCTCGTGAAAATCTTGTATTATCCGTATGATTAACATGTTGTGGAGCAAAGATTTGTGGAGGATTGCCATGAGCTGTTCGCGGACCTTCATCTTGAATAGGAACTACGCAACAAAAAACATTCGAGTGTTTTTATTTCATTAAAATATTCATTTATTTACTCGGAAGGGCTTGTTTTTGTTTCTTGGCTTTTTTTGGTTTCTTTTTCTTTTTCTTCTTGCCGGCAAATGCAGCCATAAGATACGGTTTAGTTAAATATTTCTTTCCCGTTAGAAAACTTTTGTAATCGATTTCATTTCGTTCTTTTTCATGTTTCTCACAAATATCTTTGAGATCATCTGGTTTCAAATAATTCATCAAACCTTCATCTTCGATAATCTTTCGGAAACTATCGCCTGGTATAATGCCGGTTTTCGGATCGGCTAGATCAAGTTCATCGAACAATTTCTCTAAACGTTCTTGATTTTCATAAACATAATCGTAGAGCATTAGCTTCCAATCGCGAAATTCATCGGGACGAAGATTTGTCGTCATTTCATTGTAGCCTTTTTCGGCTTTACGCATATTTTTCTTCGCATCTTTGGCTTTATTTTGATCGGCAATCTTTTTCGGAAGTAAACCTTCGAGATTTTTCACTTTCGGATTACAACCTAAACAAATTCATTTGCTAATAGCAAATCGATAAAGAAAAAGAATGTCAAGTACCTCGTTGACCTAAAAATCGAAGTGCTGTGCCCGCATTCGATTCGGCCGCATAATGAATTGGATTATTTCCGAGAACATCATAGACATCGAATTTCGCTGCAAAACCTGATAGAACTTGTACACATTCGAAATGGCCACCTTTAGCTGCTTCATGAGCAGGCGCAGCCTGTTTACTATCCAATGCATTTGGATCAGCTTTAGCTCGTAGAAGTTCTCGAACGACTTTTGCATTACCGGATAGACAAGCATTGTGCAAAGCTGTACGTTTTGTTTTCTAAAGAAAAAATGCAATCGGATGTTAAACTTTTTGAGAATGACGATATTTTTACTTCATCGACAAGATTAACATCAGCTCCGGCTTTTATCAAATCAATACAGAAATCTTCTTGTTCATCGGATTTAAGACAAGCATGAACTAAATTCGGTACACCATTTCGTGTTCGATTGTTAACATCAGCTCCCATTTCAAGAATAATCTTCAAACATTGTTTATGTCGTTGTGTGGGTTCAGTAAAACAATAGTAAATTGCATCTCGTCCTTCGAGATCTTGAATTCTCGGATTAGCTTTTGCTTCACGTAATAATTGCAAAGCATTGATATGACCGAATTCAGCAGCATGCATAACAGCTGTACGTCCTGCGAAATCGATCACATCCGGATGAGCACCGAGTTGGAGAAGAAATTGAATCATTTTTTCGTTGTTCTGCGTCACAGCAGCGCTGAAGAAAAAAAAATTCAATTGTTAATGATCGTTTTTTTTCCTTTGTCTTACATCAATGCAGTCATTCCAGTTTGAGGATCATTGTAATTAATCAAATGTTCAACGCCTTTCTCACATAATTTTTGTATTTGTTCGATGTCTTCTGTTCGTACTGCATAGATTAATTTTTGAACTTGCAATTGTTCAACTCGATCTCTTGCTATAGGCATCGTAACACGATATTCACATGATCTACTAAGGCACCAAAAACGTTAAGCAAAATGACAAGTAAATAATATTTTGAAATCTCGAGCCATCAGCATGTTAGTTGTCATAGAAATAAACATCGAGTAGTTTCTTTTACATTAAATGATTAATGCATTGTCGCTCTGTGAATCTCTATGGAGGAGAAGAACATCGAATCAGTTTTTTGATTGGAAAAAACGCACGCCATCGTAAGAGTGCGTGCATATGGTTGAATTTTCTAGAAAAATCTCGAAAGAGAATATTTGTTTTTTAGTATAAATAAGAAAAAAAGCTGATAAATTTTTTCTAGATTCTCTTTCCTTTTTGAGTATTAGTCATACGAAATGGCTTCACAAGTATGTTCGGAAGAAAGCAATAAAACTTTATTTTTTTTTCTTCATTTTGAAATTTCCGTTTTAGGTCGAAGAACTTAAATCAAAAGCGAATGCCGCTTTTTCAGCAGGAAAAAATGACGAAGCAATTAGTCTCTATACTCAAGCAATCGGGCTCGATGAGAACAATCATGTTCTCTATAGTAATCGATCAGCTGCTTATGCTAAATCGAATAAATACGAAGAAGCATTAAAAGATGCTGAAAAATGTATTTCAATTAAACCTGATTTTGTTAAAGTATAAAAACGAAAAATATTTTATCGATTCGCATTTTTATGAGTGTTCTGTTTTCATAGGGTTATTCTCGAAAAGGAGCTGCATTGTCATTTCTAAAACGTTATGATGACGCAATTAATGTTTACGAAGAAGGCCTTAAAATCGATCCGAATAATCAACAATTATTGAATGATCTCGAAACAGCACGACGTGATTCATCCGGAGGTGCCGGTTTGAATTTCTTCTCTGATCCACAATTTCTCGCTCAATTAATGAGCAATCCGAAAGCACGTGAACTTATGAACGATCCTGAAACAGCCATGCTCATGAAAATGATGCAACAACAGCCGAATAATCCAGCGTAAGTCTGACATTCGCATGAAAACTCATCGTCCATGTTTTCTGGGTTTTTACAGTCTTTTGAGCAATCCAAAAATTATGAAATTAATTACACTTGCACTCGGCTTGGATACCGGAGATGATAATGGCCCAGGTTCGTCGATGGAAACAGAACCTCCAACAAAAAAAGAAACACCAAAAACGAATGAACAACCAAAAAAAGCGACAACCACCACCACCACAACAACAACTCAACTCACCCCTGTAAGTGATTTATTTTGAATCGAAAGAAAAGTGTCTTGAAATGGAAATTTAGGCTGAAGCTGAAAAAGAAAAAGGCAATGAAGCTTATAAGAAGAAAGACTTTGGAACAGCATTAAATCATTACAATAAAGCTACTGAACTCGATCCAAAGAACATGACCTATTACACAAATCGAGCAGCCGTTTATTTCGAACAAAAACGTTGGGATGAATGCTTGAAAGAATGCGAACAAGCAATTGAAGTCGGTCGAGAAAACAAAGCAGATTACAAATTCATTGCTAAGTACGAATTCATTGAATTTCAATTTGCTTTTTTTTTATTATTAAATTTGATTTGTTTAGAGCTTACGCTCGTATGGCCAATGTTAAAACTCAAGAGAAAGATTATGTTGCTGCTTTGAAATTCTACGATTCATCACTATCCGAACATCGAAATCCAGAGATCATTACAAAACGACAAGAAGTTGAAAAAATCGTCAAAGAACAAGAAAAATTAGCCTATATTAATCCTGAATTAGCTGAACAAGAAAAAACTAAAGGCAATGAATACTTTCAAAAAGCTGATTATCCAACAGCACTTAAACATTATACTGAAGCTATTAAACGAAATCCTACCGATGCTAAACTCTATTCGAATCGAGCCGCTTGCTATACGAAATTAATGGAATTTCGATTGGCGTTGAAAGATAGTGAAGAAGGCATTAAACTCGATCCTAATTTTCGTAAGATTTTTAAGAAAATCGATCATTTATGTTCGTGTTTTCCCGTTTTTCAGTTAAATGCTACCTTCGTAAAGGTCATGCTTTAATGGCAATGAAAGATCTTGGTCAAGCCATGGCTGCATTCGGTAAAGCTCTTGAAATTGATCCGAATTGTCAAGTACGTCGACTGAATTCATTTGTATCGAATGATTGATTCGAATTTTCTCTATTTAGGAAGCTGTTGAGGGCTATCGTCAATGTACAGTCCGATCGAATGATGATCCCGAAGAAGTTCGTAAACGTGCTGCTAATGATCCCGAAATTCAACAAATTCTCGGCGATCCAAGTATGCGTATGATTCTCGAACAAATGCAAAACGATCCACAAGCATTACGTGATCACTTACGAAATCCTGCTATTGCACAAAAAATACAGAAATTAATCGATGCAGGCATCATTGGTATTCGTCAAGGTTAAAAACAATCGAACTAAAATACGTGCGTGTGTGTGTAATCAAGAATTGATGAAGTTCGTTCCGTTTTCTTTTTCGGTTTTTCTTTTATTATTTTGTGCTTCAATGTTCCTGTTACACCCGTGACTACAGACAAGTCTACGTTATTTTTTTTCAAGTTAATAAAAAAACACAACATAAATGAGATGATTGTTTCATCGTTGCTCTTTTTTTTTTATTTCAATTTCGAGAGATGTTTACAGACAAACATATGCAAAAACAAGACAATTAAACACTAACATAGAACTAAAATCTAAAGAAGTTAAATCAAACAAAGAAAAGAAGAAGAAGATGATGATTAAGTAGATAAGTTCAAAAGAATAGGACAATCTTATGTTTTTCACATCAAAACCGAACGAAACATACATGCTAAACAATATGAATCAATCGTTTCGTTTAAGCAGAACTGCCTGAACTTCCACTTGAAGCTGAAGCTGTTTTCTTCGGTGTTGGTTTTGTTGATGTTTTCGATACACTTTGACTTGGTGCATCACCACCAGATTTGCCCTTGAATAAGAACGCATTGATATGTGGTAAAACTCCACCTTGTGGAATTGTTACGCCGTTAAGAAGCTGAAGAGAATAAACAAATTTTTTTACGAAAAAAAAATATTTTCAAGGAAATCAAAATACTTTTTTCAATTCTTCATCAATGCTAACAGCCAAGAAGACATGTCGAGCATTGATACGTTGTTTTTTATGATCTTTAGCTGCATTGCCTGACAATTCTAAAACTTCAGCTGTTAAATATTCGATCTAAATATAAAATAGCCTTCAAATTGAAAAAAAAATGATCTCAACAAACCACAGCAGCGGTATAAACTGCAGCAGCCATTGTTACACGACTTTTTGGTGTACTTTTTTTAATATAACGATGAAAACGTGGTACAGAAAAAAGTACACCTTTGATTAAAATAAACAATTAGGGTATTTTTCAATTCGAATGAAAAATATGAACCTGCACGAGACGATTTCGATTTACGATCCGCATTTTTACGTGCACCTCGTGCTGTTGTTGTTGATGATGTTCCTGTTGGAGCCATATACGACTTTCTTTAGTTTTCAAAAATAATCTACGAAAATAAATGATATATACTCAGTTATATCAATATTACTGGCAAGTATGTTTGTGTATACTCAATATAGCGTACGAAAAGAACGAAAAATTATTCAATCATCGACTGCATACCTTCCTAGCTGTTCTAACAAATTGAACTAGAGCCTCTATAATGAAATGTGGTTTTTATTAACCATTTTGGTTTCAGCGCCACTAGCGCTGTTATTGATTGCGTTTTTTCGATGTTTCTACATGATATTTTCATAGATAATAATCCCATAAACATTTATAAATTTGAAAAGAAAAAAACATCGTAAACAAATTAGTAAATATCCACTAAATATACCCGACCAATGAAGATATTAGCAATTCAGGCGGCAGATAAAAACATTACATTACCAAGTCATGATTTGATTTCGTGTCTGATAAACATTGAGAGCTCCTCCATCTGTCAATGATAACGAATAAATGCGACTAGCTCTAGTGTGGATTGATAGTGATATAATCATGTATCATCATAAGATTTCCTATAATCCAATAACCTTCGGTTTCAAATGAGAGTTTTCACTTACAATTCGTGAGAACTTAGTTTAGCATATGAACTAAGAGAATTTATTCAAAAATTGGGCAAAGTTTTATTTTCAAAGCATAATAAATTAAAATTACGTCGTTATGTTAGTTAAAAATACTCAGATATATTGAAATTTTTTGTAGTAAAAAATTCATCGAAAAAGTTGACTCATTGCTGTTCGAAAAGCTTGTTTATAGGTCGACGACGGCAAAACGAATATAATAAATGTTAATAAAGATGGAATTAATGAAATATAATACCCCAAAAGATAAAACCAAAAATCGTTTTTAGATGTCATACAACTTGATGTAAATGACATAATCAATCTTGGAATACCAAGAATAGTCAATATGCATGGTGCTATTAACAGATTTTGATGTCGTTGTATCTGTTCGATTAAAACTTTTTTCAAATGACTTTCTTGTTTTTTTCTTTGCATGATAAGTTCTTTTTTCGTTTTAATGAAAATAATTATAATAGCTGATATAAAATTAATAATAAATGGTAAAATAAAATGAAATATAGCTATCAATGAGTTATAGATATATAAGAATGTCGATTGATATTCAACAATACACCAATATCGTTGTTGTTGTTCATCATCATTTTCTTGAAATAATCGTCTATAGAATGGATCATGAATATTAGTAATAATTACAAAAAAAATAGAACAAATAACAATCCATTTCGAATAGAGCCTTGCTTTTCGTTGTCGAAAATTAACTCCTTGGATAGATGTGACTGCTCGTTCGATGGCAACAAATGCTGTTAACCATTGTTCAATATTTAAACAACATCGAAGAAGAAAATCCATTGAATAACATTGAATAGTTAAAAACGAATAGTTTTTTATTCTACCGATTTGTGATGATAGAACAATTAAAAATTTTAATAAAAATAAAATTAAAATGCAAAAATTTAAAATCGATGAACTTAAAAGATAAACTCCACAACCGGATTTACGTGTACGTGGATCTTTAAATGTTATCAATGATAAACAAGCATTGATAAAACCTAAACAAACAAGAATAATTGTTATACATAAACATATTACAACAGTCGATGATTGTTTCTTCAGCGAAAGATTTGGACTAATTGCAAAGGCTAGAATAGCATCAAGTGATAAATTAAATGAATTTGTTGTTATATCACATTGTGCACCATAGAAACAAGGTTGACATTGACAAATTGATAATCTTGAACAAGTCGTATCTTCTTGATAACATATACCATCGTTTTTACAAGCATTAAATCCTGTACAAATCGATTTCTTTGTGCTATTAAAATCAAAACAATTCGCAACACGATAACCAACTACTTCCTGACAGAAACATAATTGATAATTATCATAAAAACATCGTAAATCGAGTTCAGATCTTTGACAAGGTAGATGATAATATTTAATTCGATGCACAATAGGACTATTCACAATTGTTTGATTAAATAAATCTCTTATATGTAAACATCGATCTGATTCTTCAACTGTTTTTCCGATAATTGATGATGGTTGATAATTTTTTTGTATTAAAGTTAAATAAAATGTTTGATTATCAAATTGAGTAAAAACAAGATGAAATGGTAATGACCAACGAATAGATAAGGATTGTTGTCCAGGATAAATTGTTTTTATAATTTTTGTATTTCTTGGTTCACTTTTCATTTTTATTTCAATAAAATGAATTAATACTGTTGATGGTAATTGAATATTTTCATGAAATGATATAACTAACTTTGCTCCATTAAATTGACAAAATTCACCCACCGTATCATCATTTTCACAAATACAAATAAATTCTTTTTCATATTCATCAAGTGAAACACATTGACCACGATTTGAACAAGTCTGATTTCCACATATTTTATCTTCAATTAAACATTTTGGACCTTTTCGATGTAATGGACAAATACATATTGATCGATTATTCATCATTTGACCAAGACATACTGCATTTACTGAACATTGACAATCATACTCTATAGAACAAGTTTCTCCTCGCCAACCACGATCACATTGACAAAAACTTTGATTTGTCATATCATTGGCATAACGAATACATTGACCATGTTCACATTGTTTATCTGAACAAGATTCAATTGAATTACGTTGATAAGGTATAGTTAATATCTGAGAAAGACGATGAACTGCCAAAAATGGAAATTGAATTTGCTGAATAAAACTTGCTCGATATTTTAATGTTATTTTTTCATAAATATCAATATGAAGAAAATATTCTTTCGATAGATCTTTGGGTCGTGTTGAATATAACAAATAAAAATGAAATTTTGTTTGACAATGTTTAGATGATAGATAAGTAACTTGTTCAGTTGAATGAATCATTCGTTCTTGACTATTATCAATTAATGAAATAATAATAATAAATGGTATTTGCACCGAATCAGATGATGCACGAAATTGTAATGTTAAACTAATACGTTGATTTTGATATTGACATTGTGAACCATAATAACTTGGTGGGCAAAGACAAATATTTCTTGTTCGATTCTTTTCTTTATCTAAATAAATAATTAAGTCCAATCCACGATGACATCGTTGATGATATAATTCACCCCGTAATAGTTCGAATTCACCAGTTTTGTCAAATTCTTCTATTTTCGTTGATTGTTCATCGGTAAAATTCATTTGTTGATCAAGTGTAAAATATTTTTTCTCTCGATATTTTAGATTTGTATATTGTTTACAAATGAATTGAGCAAACTCCGAACAATTTGATTGATTATAAATATTGATAGGTGTTTTCGGAATATAATCATTATCATTTAATCGACATACTTTTTCATAATCATTTGTTAAACAGAATGATTCAGATTGACATAATAAATATGCAGGAATACACCTTCGTCTATTATTATTCTGACAACAAAATGGATCAGGCTTGAAGTCCGTAAGATGTTTGTGGCAGTAACTTGGCTCATCAAAAGCACCAACACAATCGATAATGCCATTATTTATTTTGTCCGAAGGTAAACATATGAACTGATGGGTATTTTGTGAAATACATAGGTGATGATTTGAAGGACAAATCATTGGTGGTGATCGATCACAGTTGAGTTCATCTAAACCCTTATCAATATCAAAATAACCATCGCAATGATTATAAATATGAACCGATGGCCAATGCTCACAATTTGCTTCATCCAAAGTAATTCCATCACGTCCACCAGCTGCAGGATTTCTTATGTCTTTACTTTTATCGCATATTTGTTGAAATAAAGATGTGTAACTTTGATCGAAAATTGTTCCATCTTCATCATCACAATGTTGATCAATAAATTCAAATGGGCAATCACATTTTCCATCATTAACATCACTTGCAGGGATACAAATCAAATAAGAAGATGCGCAGAGAAAATCATTTTTGCTATTATTTTGTGAACACTCGAAACCATTGGAATCATACTTTTCATCATCTTGATAAAGACAATCATAAATCAAATCTTTTACTCGACGATTTGGAATTATTTTTGGCCAATTTTCACATTCATATAAATTTGAATTTGTATAAATAGATAAATTACTTTTGAGACTAACTGAATATTCATTTAGCCATTTGAGTAATTCATAGAAATAAATTTCTGACCAATGATAGTTCTCAACATATCCACTTAATATTGAATATGTATCATTAAAACAAGTTTGATTATTTAATGAATAAAAATTCATATATCTGTCATCCACATGAAGTTGTTGATGATCAAAACAAATAAATTTTATCAGAGGTTTATAATCCCAATCACTAAATGTTACATGATTTTTATCGACAACTAAATTCACATGACGATATAAAAATGGAATAGCTGATAGATAAATCAAATCTGGACATTGTGTTTTTAATAATTTATTGCAAAAACCATCAAGACAAACTAATTTACATATAGGAGAATCATTGATTGGTATGTAAACAATACATTTCAATGCTGTCCAACATTCTTCAGATAACGAATTGGGTTTAACAGAAAACATAGAGTATGAAATGAGTTTTTGTCGATGTTTTACACATGAACTTGTCCAAGTGTCGGACCATCCATGATTTGTCCCGACAAAATTAACACATGAAACATCTTCGAGCATAAATATTGGTTCTTCAACGAGTTGATCTCCCGATCTAATAATACGACGATTGACAAGACTTTCGTCTGATTGATCAATACAATCGAAACTAAATTCGTGTTCATCTTTGAACATGTTTGGTATGCATTGCCCATTATGACATTGATATTGATTTATGTCACATCGATCAACAATTTCAAGTTGCCAGCAATCTTCTTCATCTAAACCTTCATCGAAACAGTCAATTTTTCCATCGCATATTTCTGTCCAGTCAAGACATGCTGGATTAAATCCTCGATTACATTTTAAATGTTCATAACATGTAAATAACATTGGTTCATATAGATTCATATAGTAATATTCTTCAATCATTTTCACTAATGATGATTTAGAATAATTTAAATCTTTGAAAATATATTGACATTCAGAACCAAAATAGGGTAAAGTACAATTGTAAAATGTTTCGTTTTCTAAGAGAGATTGTGGATCATTTAAATAGAATTGATATTGTTCAATAAGATCAATAGTTGCTGACCATTGATATAAATGTTCGGCGGTAATATTTTTTTCTTTTAATTCATTAAACGAGTAGATTGGATCTATTTGATTTGGTTTTATATGAAATTTTGATGGTAATTCACTCAAACAAAAAGGTAGAATTTGACGTTCATCATATACTTTCAGATATGCAACTGGAATATAAAGACAATTGTGTTGAAAATTGATTTGAACTTGAGAATCAATCAGATATAAAAACATAATCATGTTCACGAGATTTGTTTGAAACAACATTTTTTTTGTTGCTGTATCAAAAAGAAAATATATACGGCGTTTATATAGTAGTTTCTGTTTTATTAAGATAAATTAAAGGAAATAACGTAAAAAAAGAAAAATTATGAAATCTGTTTCTATTTTCTATGATAAAAGTGTTCAAATACCAGACCATTTGTATCCTGATTCTTTTAATGAAATGTATGTATTACTATTGTTAAAACAAGATTCATCTTTCTCTACAGAAAGTGAATAGATATTTCGTTGTTTCAATGACATGAACACACCAAGATTACCGAAACCACTTTCATAAGTAATCACATGTTGTTCGCAAAAACTAAAAAGAAAAATATCGAAAATAGCCAAATGAAATGCTAATAATTGTTGTGACGTGTAAGCAATATGGAATACGGGATTTGAATTAGCTACAACAGGTAATGCATGTGTTGCATTTTGACATTCGTATTTAGGTGATTGTAGACAAGATTCTGATAGTTTCCAACGTAACAAAGCTTCACGACGCAAATTAACAGTATCTGATAATAGAAAAATAACTGGCATCTGCTCGATATCAGTAGGAAATGTTTGATTTTGACTGACTAAATCCTGTGCACAACTGAGAAAATATTGAAATGATTCAAGACTTGTTTTTTTGTTCTGAAAAAATCTAAATAAATTGAAATCTTTGTTTATGCCCATGGCATCGTCTCCGATACGCATTTGAACGCCAATAGGATAAAATTTTGGTGATAGTAGTACTTGCAGTAGTTGTTGTGGTGAATGTCCAAGTCGATCGTGTTGCACAGTCGATGTGATTTCGATCAATGACGGTAGTCGATAGATTAATAACGAATGATAAAGACAACCAAACATGTTTTCTACACGCATACGTAGATCTTCTGTTAGAAATTTACGATAGACACTTGTTGGCGATGACATCATGTGCACAATACCACCTGTATGCGCACGAAAAATAAGAATTCGCTCAGAAAATTGTTGATCATAGTCGTAATCGTTTCTAAAACGATCAAAGGAAAATCGAGAATAGCGTGATGATATATATTTTGGATCAGTTCGAGACAAATGTCGATTCAATCGATTGATCCTATGCAACCATGGTATTACTAATCGATAATCATAATTTAAACTTGCAAGCATAATAAAAGGTAATTCAGGCCAATCATTTTCAAATAGTAATAAACGTTTAGTTAGTATTGCTATCAGATAAGTTGTCATCAAGTGAATAATACGATCTGCAACACCCGATGAATTTCGTTTATAGACTAAAAAACGAATATTCTGCTGAATGATACGATCACGTTGTTCTTCGAACGTCAATCGTGGATCGCTTAGATTCAACATAATATCATTATGCCAATTTTGATAGTTTAAAATCCAATTGTTAAATTCAACTGTACATACATTACGGTTTGATGCAGTTTCCACTGGACTAAGACGTCTGCTGTGTGTTGTTGATGTTGGTAAATTTGTTTCATTGTAAAATGCATCCAACCAATCAGCCATGGCCATTCTTTCATTATCAAACAGTTGCCGAGGTGTGACATATGTTAAAATATGATTGTTTGCACAAGATGAATGATTTTGATCTTTTAGAATATCTTCAGCGCAAGATTTAGTTAGAGGCCATCTGGGCCATTCCAAAGAATTTAAAACATCTAAATCGAGCCATTGATAGGTAAAACTAAAAACACTGTCCACAGAAAATACTTGGTTAATTCGAACAAATATTTTCATGACTAGATCAGCTTGTGTTTTAGCCGGTTCAGTAGAGATGATTGCAGGTGATTTCATCACAGTTATCGAATCAAAAGTAAATTGTATTGCTTGTGAATTGACTGGCTTAACATGAAAATATAAAAGTATATCGAAACTCTGTTGAAAATTTGTTTCATTGGCATATTTTTTCAAACATGTCACTTGTAAACGTCGATTAGAACCTTGAAAACTGTTTGCATTACTATAAAGTTGTGTAGCTATAGACTTTACATTAAATTTTAGTATTAGACGATAATTTTGATACGTTGGTAAAAACGGTGCATTGTTGTATTGAAAAAGTTGTTGTTCATAGATGTGGCGTATGCTATCTGTTGTATTCAGAGTAAATGAATTGGTTTGTATATAGTAGATTGTTTTGGATGTTTTTCGAAAATTATTTAATATGTGCAAACCGTCTGTCGCATAATAAATGCAGAGAATGCACACGAGAATACCGATTATAAATAAAATCTTGACTCTACTTTTTGTAGTAAATCGACGCCGTGAAAGTAGTTTTGATTTAATTCTGTATGATAACGTCATTTATTTAATAACTCACATTATTATAGAAAGAATATAAGATTATGTTTTAGTTGCAACCGTTTTTTTTCTCTCTTGGTCTTGTTTTAACGAAGAAGAATGAAAAAACTGAACGATACAGTTGAGTGATTATATCTCATCATTCATTCATTCAACTTATGAACCTTTCAAGGAATTTGTAATATATGAGGAGACTGCCATTTATGTGAGTATGTTTTATTTTCTATAAATAAATATGATTCAATACATTCTACCGAATGAAATGAACTTAATAAATCTGATCAAAGGATAGTATGTTCGAGTAAAAAATGAAACACATGGTCTAACGTCAATATTTTGTACTTACACGTCATCAATCACATCATATACGAAAAGAAATCGAAATATGCATTCAACCTGTGACGTACATAAAGGTAGATAAAGTACATCCGATTTACGTAACATTTTCATATAAATATCAGCAAATTTATCATCAATTCTCATTCACTCACTCATTCATTTATTAATATATTCTCAACTCATCTAAATTATCAAAATGATTGCTGCACCATTAGTTCCAATCAACAGCTGGAATCAAGATTATCAAACAATTGGCTTTGGTAATTATGGTTATGGAATCTATTCACAAGATGTCGAAGTTCATCGAAATCCATTTACTGGTCGTGTAAATATCGAACGTGACGTCGATTTTATTCCACTCGGAAATAGTCACTTTTCACCTTATGCTAGTTTTCCTGCTGCATATCATCAACATTATCATAACTAAACATGTATGGTTTCTAAAATGTAAATTGTAATATCGATTTTTCTTTTTTTTTAAATAAAAACTTTAATTTTTTTTCAAAAAACATGAATTGTTTGACATAAATGTCTCATTAACTAAGCTTAGGCGTTGTTTACTGTTTATTTAATTCAAATAACCGAGTGCCTGCTATAGTTCAACCTAATGGAGTTTTGTTATTGTTTTTGCTCACAACATCGCTTTTTTCTTTCTTTTTTTCTACTTGTCTACTTAAGCAAACAAAAATGTTTGTTGACACTTCCATTAACGAAAAAGTATTTCTTCGTCATTTCGTTTTTTTTTTTCTTATCGACATTTGAATTTTTTCAATCGAAACAACAGACATGGCTGAGATTCTAATGCAAATTTTAATGATTAGCTCTCTTCTGACAATCTTTTCGTTTAGTTTCGGTATTAGAACATTTGATTTTATTTTTTCAAAAGACAAAAGAAAAAAGAAAATCTATTCACATTCAAGGTTCGGCACAATTACAATGTTGGCGATGTGATCCTTGTCCTGATCCACACGATAATTCATCGTCACAAGTTCAACAAGTGACATGTACAGTTGCGCAAACAGTTTGCGTTGTAAGTTCAAACACAATTCTAAATGAACAGAAAAAAAAGTTATTGTTTGTTGTTCTTTTTCGTTTAGAAAAATACTGTCAAAGTTTTAAATCGTCAATCACAAATTTCGAAAGGTTGTGTTGAATCGTGTACGCCAAGTTCATCGAATTTCTTCGGCCAAGGCGCCTTCGTCGATTGTTGTAATACGAATTTCTGTAATTTTGCACATCGAATGTCAACGTCTACAATCATTTACATTTCAACCTTCGTCGTGTTTGCTTTTAATTTTTTTCTTCTTCAATAATTAAATAAATAAAGTGTTCATGCCGGCAAAAGAGGAGAGCAATTCCATGACAGCCTTTCGTTTATTTTAAATCTTGCTGATCATCGAATAGCTCTTCCTTTATTATCCAGCTGTGAAAAGTTTTTTCTCGTATCATTCGTTTTTTTAAATCGATGATTTGAAAGGAAGAAAGAAGAGAGCAATCCCCATGACAATTTGTCTCGAAGAAATTCTCATCTAATTATCAAGAAGAGCTCTCTTCTTTGCTTGTTTTCTTTCATTGAAAAACCTTTCATCATTATTCCGTTCATACTTACTCATTCATTTATCGAATAGACAAACTAACACATCATTGTCGAGTATTTATATGCGCATAGATACGGCACGCGATTGAAATCAAATCAAAAATAAATCGAGCATGACCTTATGTTCAATTGGCAACACAGCAGGGAGAAGATTAAAGCACAAGTGCAAGCACGAAAGATGATTCTTCTTCATTTTTTATATCTACATTCACTCTTCACTGACATTTGTTTCGATTAAACCTTTATCAATTTGATTCTTCATGGATGATGCCAATTTCAATTTAACGCTAGATGAATTTTATATACACGAGATAAATTATTAAGACATTTATTGAAAAAAAAAGGCAAAAGAAAAAAACAATTACATTCATGTAAATCACTGTTAAAAATTTTTTGTATGTATGCATGTTTTTTTTTTCGTATTCTCGTTTTGTTTTCTCCCATCGAGCTGTCATCTGACGACGAAATGTGTATTCTATCGATTGCACAACGATCATGGGAAAAAAATATTCTCGAAGAATCGATCAAGATTTTCGTTTGTTCGATTTTGATATTTTTCAATGATTTTACTTATTCGTGTTTTACGGATCGAATAAGCCGTTTGCGAGCTAAAGCAAACAAACAATTCAATTCAGTAAAAAAACAAATCGATGATTTCACCTTTGACTATCTTCTAAGCGTTTACGACGACTAAGATTATACACAGCTTGACGAAGAAAAAACGGTAATAAATGTAATGGAATGACCATTCCATCGATGAGTGGAATGCTCGCACAAGCTGATTGCATTCGTTGAGCATTGGAATTTAATGATATACGATAGAGACGATTCTTTAATGGATGTATACCGATTATTGAAATATCACGAGCTTTTGTTGATGAGTCTTGAGCTACAAAAAAAGCAAGCAAACAAACGAAAGTGACGAGTTTTGAAATGAATTTGATTTACAAGGAAGAATCGAATCGAGATCGTCGAGATATTCTTCAAGCCAAACAATGAATATTCGCATTTCAGAACTTTGACTCTCCGCAGGAAAATGATGAGGCAAATAAAACGCCATTTCGGTAGTCAAATTGACCCAATATAAAATACTATCTTCTCCATCAATTTCAGCGAGATTTTTTGATGTCGATTGACGATTATTTTGATTGACTGAAACCGTTTTCCAACTCGTTTCAACATTTCCTGTCCAACCTGAATGACGTTTGATTTCAACAACCGAACCAAATTTCGAAACCAATGTTAAAAACGATGGATTCAATTGTTCAGGCAGCGTCTAATGAAACAAAAGTGACACATTTCATTTTCAAACGTTGTCGTTTTTTTTTTCTTCTTCTAATCCTACAGTGTTTGATAATGATTCGTTAATTGTACGTTGATTTTTCTTTAAATAAAATATCTGTCCCGTACAATAGAGTGTCGGAGAGATTTTATCGAGTTTTTTAATCTCATCGATAAATGTTGGATTCATAGAATCAAGAAGACGAATTCGTGGCTGAAGTTTATCAGTCTTTGAAAGAAAAACAAATTTTATCGTTCGAACTTTTTGTTTTCGTTTTTCTTTTACCCAAGATTTATTGTTCATTAGATGATACATTGAATCCAATGAGCAGAAACCATAATGGGATAAAAACAATCGAATGCTTTCGAAATGTTTTTGTCGTCTAGAAATAAAAGAACGTTTCGATTGAATTTTATTCGTTTGAATTTACTCTTGAGGTTTGCATTCTGTAAGTGGTTTTTCATCGGCTAAGTGTGCACGTTGAATGGCATTATCTTCGATTCGAATTTGTTTTGTTTTCAATGTTCGAAAGAGATTTAATTTTTCTTCATCATGTTTCATTATTGAACTCAATGTTGGAATACTCAATTCACTAATTTAAAGAAAAAAAAAGAAGTTGGTTCATAACATAATTACATGGATTAATAAGAAAAGAAAAGCATATTAGTTCGGTTATTCAAGAGACCCATGTCATACAACAACGAAAGCAGATGTTTTTCAGAAAATATACGTATATAAATATACTTACGGTGGATGATAAAAACTGAAAGGAATTAGAGAGAGAAATAGATTTGGTTTTTAGAGATTCAATGTGAGGATTAGTACGAAGTTTAGCTATGTACCAACCTGCTATGTCGAGAAGTATCGCTAGAATTTCCTCGTTTTATTTAGATTTATGAATTCGAACTCGAAATAAGAATATATATCTATACCTTTTTGTTCGTTCACTTCGATTACTATGCGACGAAGAAGTTTTGTCTTTTTGATCATTTGATTGACTGAGAGTCGAAGATAATGAGCTCTTATCATTTTCGTTCGACAGTCGTTCTTGTGACTATGAACAAATATTCAATTTTCATATTTAATAACAAAAACAAAGAAAGAGACGTCATCGGATACTTTATTGATCTGAATTGTTGAGTTCGATAGAGGATTATATCGAAAATTGAGTGTCCAAACATTTTTGCCGAATAATCCTCGACAAAGAAGAATAATTGCTGGCATACCACTGTTAATCTTCATTGGTAATTCATTGATTGCAAATAGAGTATTATCATTGAGAGCAAAATATTTAAAACGAGACGAAGTCATCGAACTGGCGAACGTACTTTCATCGAGACCATTTCGACAGATATCATTTTTTAAATGCAAAACAGCCTGAAAAATAAATCATTGATTAGAACGCATGAAAATCAAGTTTATGTTTATATTTTTAAAAAAAAGCATAATCAATTGAATCAATGTGAATTGTAAAAAAAATGTATAACTACAGCGGCAATTAACCTCTTCGTTTATTATATCACCATTCAATTCAGCATGCAGACATGCTCCTGTGAGAGGATGCTGAATACGATCTATAGTCTGGATGGGGAATCGATTTTGTTTTTTGTTGAAGAGAAAAAAAAATAGATAAGAGAAAAAGACAATCGTACTTTATGTTCGAAGAGAACGAACATTAAATATTCAGCAGCTTCAGCAACACGTTGAGAGGCAGGATGAAGTTCTTTGTATTTTTTATAGACAATTTTTTCCGTGGACTAAATTCGATGGAATAGATATATCGTTTTTTATTGATAAAATTTTCCCTATACCTGAGCCTTGGAACCTGAAATGCCTAGTTCAATAATTTCACAAAGTTCGTAAAGATTGTCTGGATCTTCTAGTAACGTTGGTCGTTCAATAATCAACGTGATTAATGTATTGTAAGTAGCTACAATGGTCGAATGCATTTCACGTGTATGATTTCTTGGACTAAGATGCAGTTGTGTATCAATAAATGTGCACAAACGTTTGAGTACTTTCTTCCAGATTTCCGTAGCTAGATTACAATGATTCAATTTGAATTATTCTGTTTGTAAATGAAAATACATACGTAATTGACAAGTTGGATCGGTAACAAATGATATAAGTGTATCAAGTGCAGCCAAAAATAATTGAGAATCTTCCGTACCTTTCTCACAAATGAGTAGAACTGCATGACTCAAATATTCTGTTGTTGGATCTATAGATATAGAGAGAATGAGAAACTGACTATACATCTCTTTTTGATGTACCTTTATGATGTTTTTCGTCCGAATGTTCGAGTTGTTTTTCATACTGCACGGCCAATGAGCACGCCAAACGAATAGTACCTAAAATAGATTTTATGTTTTGCTCTTTTCTTTTTATAAATTCAATTATCTTACCAAATAATAATTGAACATTAGTCGAATCTTGTTCGGTCATTAAACCTTTGATTAACAATGGAAAGATTTTAAACCGGTATTGTGAAAATGTTTTATTCGATAATTGAATATCTTGTGATTTTTCCAAATAATTTTCGAATAGATTTTGTGATAAATTCTCATAATGAAATGGTAAACTAACAATCGACATAAGAATATATATCGATTTTGAACGTATACGTGTAAAACGATCGAGTAGAGCTGTTTCTTGAGCTGCTAGTTTATTAGTCGAACGACTGTTAGCATAAGTTTGAAAATCAATTTTTAAATATGAATCAATAGCATCAAGATAAAGTGTTAAAAGAACATTGATTCCAGGTAAATTTATTCGAAATAAATCAGCACTATTCAATAAAATCGATTCAATTATTGCTTGAGAACGTTGCTAAAATATTAGAAGTCAAATATATACACAGATAGTTATACTAATCGAATTTACCTCTTCGCCTGGATAAAATCGAAGACCTTGCTGTAGAACATAATAAAATCGACTGAGATATTCCGGATGGATAAATTCATCACAGTGTGCACTACTAAATATTGTACAAAGTGTTGCAAAAGATTTAGCAAATGCTTCGTCCATTAATCGTTCATTCTATTTAATAAAATTAAAAATTAAAATGACAAATAGCTATTTTGGTTACCTGAATATTGAGTTCTGTCATTCTCGAAGCTAAAATATAGATGTCATTCAATGAAATCAAATCTTAGTACGTCTCTTACGATCATTTGTATTCGTCGATCGTGAATATCGATCTTTAATTTGCAATAAACAAGCATCGAGTATCCAGGGACCGTAGAGATGCATAAGACTATTCACAGTTGGTCGATTAGCTTTTAAAATTTTCGATTTTTGTTGAACAATTGGTATCATCGATGGCACAGTTTGACTGGTTGGTACGCTAACTACAAAAAAAAATAACAACAAATAAATTATTCAATCAATAGGAAGAAAAATAGATATCCATTGTCCGAGAGAAAAAAAAGCAATAATGGAAGTGTTAAGTGTATATAATACGTATGTCTTCTTCGGTCTACCTGTTTTTTTCAGATTAACTGAAAAAATAATCGGAAATATGAAGAATTCAAACGAATGATTGCAATCGATTATTTACCTTTTCGTATATCAGCTTGTGTTTTAGTTGTTCGAATCGTACCAGTTGGTTGTACATTCGATGGTGTTCCTCGAACCGATTGTGCAAATGGTCGATTTTGATGCAGTGCGTTATCATTCAATGGTTTAGGATTGTACAAACAATTCGGATCAACATCTTTGCCTAACCAAATATCAACAAACATACCGATCGCTTTCGTCACATTGACGAATATACGTGGTAATTCTTGTAATGATGTTAAATCTTTCACATGTGAAAAACCGACATATTTCGGTAGACGAAGAAATACATCTAAATCACCACATTCGGATGGATTTTGTAGAATTGTAAGAAATTGTATCCATGTTATAACAAGTGTTTTCAATGAAAGTGAATCAATTATCTTTTGAATATAATCTCCTTGATCAGTTTCAGTACAAGCATATTGTAATGATTGTAAATCAGGCCAACAAAATTTTCGAACAACAGTTGAAGTTAAAACTGACGTTAATTGTGCCCAATCTAAGATAAATGAAAGAAAGATTCGAAAAAGAAAAATCTAATAAAATGCCAACCATAGATAACAGCTGGCCGATGACGCCACGTTACAGCATAATCACGAAATGTTCGCCAAAGGCCAGGCGGAATGTGAACTTTATCAACAGCAACCATAAATACTTGATAAATCGAAGGTACAAGTCGATGGCTCATTACTGCACTGCTCTCTTCATTTGTTCGGTAGGGTGGTGACAAAACCGTATCACCAATGGCAATAAAAACTTGTAAAAGAATATGCCAAAGATCGATACTTAATTCTGTTTGACTAATCATAATTTGTAATTGTCGAAGAACTTTATGTGTATACATTCGTTTGGTTAATAGGTCAGCATTCTTTTCATCATGTATCACAAATAAATGGTACAAATGCCAGAACATTTGTGACCAATAGAATTCAGATTTTTCACGTAGAATTGGTGGTATTGCCAATGAATTTGTTACTGTTGTGCCTTCTAAAACTTTCAACCATTCAACATAAATATTTGCACATAATTGATAAATCGCACTTTCTTCACATGTAAAACCAAATGCGAATATTTCCAAAGCCCATTTAAAATCTTTATCAATCGTTATTGAAAATGGTCGATTAGTTAATATTAATTCATGTATATGTGCTAAATATGGCATAGCTATTTTTTCGGCCACTGACAATGGCATGCCTGATGATAATGACGAATTACAAATAATATGTCGTTGAATTTCATTATCATACGATGAGTATCCATTGTACATGAACATCTAGAAAGAAATGACTTTTCTTCGTAAAGAGAGACTATCAAGAGAGTTTCGTATATATAGAACAACAACAACAACAACATCTATTTCCAAGGATGTATGGATATATATATATATATATGTAAGTAATCGTTTACTCTGGAGATTTATAAACACAATAAATACACTACACACAACTAAAAAGAAAGAGAGAGAGAATACAAATCTGTGTGCAGAAGAAGAAGAAAAAAATGTTCAGATAATTATTGCAGAATTATAAGTATAATATGTATAAGATAATATAAAAAGAAGCTCATATATGTACAAAATAAAAAATAGATAGAAAAAAAGGAAGATTCCCATGATTATGTTTTGCTTGTTTTCGGTTGATTCAATATTTGCTCGCATGTTTTACAAACACGAACGGGTGTTAACCAATCACGTTCGGGCACAGAACGTTGATTTGGCGAACAACTTTCACATACACCATCGCCACATCTTCGACTAGAATTTCAAATTTATCAATTAATTCAAAACAAAAATTAAACACTAATCCTACCAATGATGTAAACGATTTGTTGTACTGTTAAAAGCTCGATTGCAGATGTGACAAGCTTGACATTCATTATCCGGTTTCCAATAACTTGGTCGTGTACTTTCTTTGATTAATTCTACGAAATAAAACTGTATCGATTGAATAGTTTTTCTGATTAGTACTATTTACCGATCGGATAATTGACACCGATTTTTTCTAAACCACTTTTAACAGTCTCATAAACACGTCGAGTCGTTGGAATATCCACAATAATAGGCCCTTGAAAAAAATGTTCAAATATGCAAATCATAAAATCCTAATGAAAATATCTCTCTACCTGCTCCTGGTTGATCGATATCGAAAATATCCGTTGGTGATAAACAAAGATCATTGACTTGTTCACCGGATGAAACTGTACTTGCTGATTCTCCACTGCTGCCACCATTTTCATACGATTTCTGACTTATTGGCCGATGAATATCCATGGGTATGGTCGGTGCACGAGCTTTGGGATTTTCATAGCAAGTGTTGCATACACGAACTTCGTTTTCAGTATCAATCCATGGCACAACTCGACGATTGGTTGTACATGTATCACAAAATACATGTCCACATGCTAGACAAAAATAATTACAAATTCAATAAGAACTTCAAATAAAAATCAGCATACCTCGACAATGATGTTTCGAAAATTCCGAACCGAAATGAAGTTTACATGATGTACATGCCTAAAAATCATTTGATTTTACTTTCTTTTAAAAAGATCATCGTTTCTTACAATAACATCTTTATTGGGTATCCAATAGGATGGTGCAACTTGATCTGCCATCATTTCCGAGATCATTTTCGTCGGTGCTGACAAATAACTAATTCCAAACACACATTTAAATCAATTTCATTTTCTCATCAATCAACTCACCTGCTTGCATAGACAATTAACTCAACAAATTTTCTCGGTGTTACATCACTAGCTAATCGTCGATTATCTTCTCCTGACCAGACATGAACGATTTCAACTCGTGTCACATCTTTTGGTTCATTATTTCCATACCAATGTTTTCGTGAACGATAGATTTCTCGATGAAATGGACATTCAATAACGCAACCTGACCAAACATATTTCAATAGACCTTGAACGAGTCCATCGTTTTTCGTGATTAATTTGCCGTAGACAGTCGTATCTCGACCATCGAGATGACATTGTAAACATTTCCAAACTTCATTGTCAAGTTCTTTATTGTAGAAACATAATTGTTCGCATTTATGTGGAATATTATCACGATGATGATTTGCTGGGTTGATACATTTACCACTGAAGACAAAAAAAAACAAAGTCATATGAATTAAGAATAGGAGAAAGTTTATATTTTTCTACCCGCATGAGAGACATTTTGCACAACAAGCGAAGAAGTCATCGGGTAGAATCGATGGTATCGACGGTGGAATAGCATGATTAAATTTTTCATTTAATGCCTAGTAGAAGAAAAAAAAACAAGATTATTCAATTTCGACTTGTAATGAAATTTACTTTCAAAGCTTTGAAAATAACTGGTAGACGTCTTCGTGAACGAATATTATTATTATTTAATATATTATCAATAGTGGATTTAAGTTCATTGAAATTCGATGGTTGATTTCCAAGTGTTTGAATGCCAACATATTCGATTGAACTAGATGTACGTACATATTCTCGTGAGAATTGATAAAGAAAAAATTGAATTCAACAAACCTATAAGCATCGTAGGAGAGGTTCATGACTTGAAAACGTTCTTTCAATTGTTCAACTGCTGTTTTTTGAGATTGAAAATGATCTAAAAATGCAATCTCGATTGTTGATTTTCGAAAAAGAAATCGAAATTCGAACCTTTTAAAACTCCTGTATGTTGTGTTTCATGAAAAATGACCAATGTTGGTCCCATAGTTGACATTGGCCCATCAGCTTTACAATTTTTCATAACATTTTCTAATTCTTTTCGAAAATATTTCAAAAAAGCATTCGATGCATCGGACAAAAATTGAAACATATCATTGGGCAATTTCGATGCACGTGTTCGATAGATGACAACATCACTTATACAAAGAATTTTCAATAATAATCGATTACGTTGATTATCATTTTCCGTTAGACCTAATCGTCCTTCGGTATCGAGCACTAATGTTCGATGATTATCGTCCAATGCAGCCCAAACGCCCATCGTACATGATTCAGCCGTTGGCGATGTATGAAATACTTCTTGTCCATTGAAAAATATTTGATTGAGTGTATAGGATTTGCCATCACCTGTATTGCCGAGAATTGAAACTGTTTTGACGTTGAGATCTTGTTCAGCTTGTAAACGACGTAGAAATTCTGTTTCATTGACAGTTAAACGTTCGTTATTATCGAGTAATAGAAAGCCTTTATCCAGATCGGAATGAACTTGTTGAGAATTGGAAAATGGAGAATCTTGTGTACCATCGTCGAGCATCGATTCGAGTAGCATTTGTTGATTGAAATTATGTCGTTTCGGTGTTTGATGAGATCTTTTATTTGTTGGCTGTTGTTCATCAATGTGAACATCTTCGAACGACGATGGCGATGGTTTGGAAGACGATGATTGAATTTTAATCGGTTTTGTTTGTTGACCAGTTCGAAATTTTTGTGGTTTATGTTCACGACCATCTGAATGTTGATGTTGATTTTCGTAACATGAATAACAAAACATCGACGAACAAGTTGGACAAAAAAAGACAGCTGAATGTCGTCGATCGATCGAACAAAATTCATCATCAATTTCATCTAAATTCAATCGTTCATGTTGTTCACTATCGATATTTTCATGAATATCTTTGTCACATGAATAACATTGTAACGAATTACATTGAAGACAAAAAATCGACGCTTTTGATGACATTTCATTTTGACAAGCTAATCGTTCTGTACATGTTAAATCAATCGAACATTTCTTATTCGATTGTGTTGTACTATTCGGTGATGGTGGACTACCATTTTTGAATTGATAATTCCATAGACATACACTCTCAGCTGTTTGCATTGTTAGTTGTTGCTTTCTTTTATAATACTAATAGAAAATCAATTTATTTCTTCTGTACTTTTGACTGATATACTAGTAATGGTAACGTGATTCATCGTCTACACCAATGAGATTGGTTGATAGATGACCTTGTTTAAATACATCTAGATGTCAGTTGATGTATTCAATCAATATTTCATTGGTCAATCAAATTCTGGCAGACAGAAGGCGAAGCAAACGAACGAACGGAGGAAGGATTAGTATTCCCCTCCCTCAAGTGATTGATCAGAGAATATTTCGTTTGCATTTTTTTTTCTTTTGCGTAAATTTCAAAATAATGACTGACAAACATCTTGCAACAATGGGTGATATGACACAAAGTATATCGATTGATCCAGCGGCATTATTGACAACATCAACAATTAATGCTTTGCATTTTCCTGACCTAACAACATCGGGCATTTCCGATGCTGGTGGTGGTGGTGGAAAAGGCATTAGTTTGAATTTAGAAGGTGTTGGCATGTGTGATTCGATAATGACTGAAAGTTTTTGTGAAGCATCAACTCACGATGATGTGAATTTAATTAATACGAATACAAATGGCCTTCATACGGACAATTCAATGACAACTAGTTTCAAGAGTCTCAGCAAAAAAGATTCGAATGCAGCTCAGAAAAAACGTCGATCACGTAAAGCACAATACGATGCTGTTGTCGATGGAGTTTCATTGGATAAAATTGATACTGTAAATCTTAATGATGAATTTAATGAATCTGACGATGCTTGGTGAGATAACAAAACGATTATTTTGTTTGTTTATTTTGTCTTTGAAGGTTATTTCAACTTCCTGGAAGTGAAAAGAAAACGAATTCGGATAATATCTTCTCATGGGTACATAAAGAATTCAAAGAAAATGATATTAACGCAACTAAACATAGACTTCTGTGCAAACTCGATGATATGTCAAATGGTAATCGATTGTCGGACGAATTTCGACAAGTTAAATTGATATTTTTGTTTAGCTCGCACGATTCGAAGCGTTTCTTGTCACAATTTTGCTGGTAATCAACGATCGGACAGTGTCAAACGTAGTTCAACCGAACAGCAAGTTCATCAAGGTATAACACTTGAAGAAACGAGATTACTCGTACAATCCACTGATTTACTTGAAAATACTCTCTATCTAACTGAATATTTAAATCTTCATACACATCCAACAAACAAACTTCAATCGTCAACTCTAAGTCTTGATAGTATTGAAAAAGATCAACGAGATCTATTTTTTTATGATTCATTGAATGATGACGATGAATCGGATAATAATAATGCTGACGAATTTTTTGATTGTACGAATGATACAAATTTACTACAAACAATAGCCAATGAACGTCGATACATCGAACAATTGACACGACGATGTTCGTCGTTAGATAGTCTGGAGAATTTCGATTCTAGTAGGATGACGTGTACAGCATGGATTGACTTGATTTGACTGCATTGGAATGAAAAACGACACATTTTTTTTTTCTTTTATTTCGATTTGAAAATTAAATTGTCGTTTTTCTGTTTAAAATAGAACTATTATCATCAAACGGTCGATTAACGTCTCCGATACGTTCGACAACACCTGTCTACACTCGAACTAACAGTGATACGCGACCAACATCGCCAGCAGGTACATCACCACTTCGACATACAGTCGCAATTGGTGGTATACGGTCGAGAGACGGTTCAAGAGATCGAGAAAGAGAACCACTGGATTATACCGATCTTGAAGGTAATCATTTCAACTTGAATGAACACGATGAATTGATTCTTTTTTCTATCATCTAGTCATGGCAAAAGTTCAACTTGAAAGTAAGATTTTTCTACCTGAATTCTTTTCGTTCTCAAATCAAACTTTTTCTTTTGTTTAGATCTTCGTCAAGCAGAAAAACAAGGTCCACTTTCAAAACGTTTCGGTAGGTTAATCTCACGAAAATCATGCATGTTGTCTGGTGATTTCGTATATATATATATACAAGCACATATGATTTGAGAATATATTTTCGTACATTCAACGCTGTTGTTGTTTTGTCCTTGTTGTTCATCTATACATTTTCAGGCGGCAGTTCGAATAATTTAATAAATGTTGATTCACGTGATGTTTCACCATCGTCTGTTTTTGGTGCAACAAGAAATACGAGTCCAGTTGGCATGACTGGTCATGTCACACCTCGACGAAGTTATTCGCCAAGTCCAGCTGCTGCAGGACGTATACCAATACGAAAGAATTCATTTGTTGTCACTGAATCTCAATATTCACATGTTCTCCCATCGGTCTCACCACGATCGCAATCTCCTGCTGTTCGAACAGGTCAATGGAGTGGACGTGTGACACCATCTGCACTTGAAACTTGTATGGAAACATCATTTATCTCAACAATTAGTCCTCAACAAAATCTCTTCTTGCCTTCTACTTATACTGATGATGATCCTTTTCTCGAGTGTGCACAAACAGGTCCACTGCGGCATCTCTCTATTACTAACAGCGTTGTTTTTTTTGTTGTTGTCTATTACTAATTTGCACCTAATTGCCTTTGTGTTGCTAGTCATCTTTATTTCTTAATGTTTGTCGCTTATTCTCACGCTTTTGTGTGCTTGTTTTAGGCGGTTCTAATGCTTCACTTGCTTCAAATCATAGTACAACAAGTCTGAATTCAACAAGTGAGTTTATTCAAATAGTAGAACAAAAAGAATCAACATGGTTTTGTATTGACCAATGAACCATAGGCTAGATTATCGAATGCGTAGACACATTTAATCGATTGTTGTAGACAGGGAGGTGTTTTTATTGCATCAGAATCCGAAGAAGTTTTCGATTGATCTACATAGACGAACAAAAGTTAACGAAAGGTTATTTATTTCTATCAAAATTTACTCTTTTTTCTTTTGATTAACGAGAAAGACTTTATCGGTGTGTCTTTCTTCATGATAAAACTTCGACTGACATTTAAACTTTTTCACGTGTTTTTTTTATTATCAAGAATTCTATTTTCTTATCATCACCATCATTGCTTGCTATTGAAACATTTTATTTATTTGCACTTAAAAATCTTCTCTAATCCATCTTGTTTTTAATCCCAATAGATCAACCACAAGGTACAAAGCCTCCTGTTGTTCCTAAATCCACAACAATAACAGCAAGGTAGATTGAACAAATACATTTGTTTTTTTATTCAAATCTCGATTGTGTTTAGAAATGGTGTTAAACCAAATAATCATCGTCGATCGAATACACAAACAATAACGACTAATCTCAACAATAGTTATGATCTGCCCGATGCAACCGAAGTTAAACCATCGACACCTAGTCGAACAAGTGTCGTTCCAGCTGTTTCTAATACAACCAATACAAATCGAACACGACCACCTGTTGCTCGACCATTACAATCGTATCGAGGCTCGCAAACAACGTATAACAACGCATCGAAAACAACTCAGCAAGCAACACCTACGCCTGTATATCAAAAAGTACCGAAAAAATCAACAAATGATCTCGGTTCGACTTTTACGGCTAAACAATTTACATCAACCGAAAATAATCTTTTGAATGATGTCAGTAATAAACCATTGACAACACCGCCAGTTCGTACACAATTTGGTCTACAACGTCGAACACCAACGCAATCATCAGTCGAACAAATACCGCCATCGAATTCAACGGGAAATATGTCGACAACTCAAACGTCGATTCCACGTAGTTCATCAACGTTAAGTCAAGGAAGAAAAAGTGGTATACCGACAATAGGCAAACAAACTCCTCGTACGAGTATTCCCACAGCAACACGGTACGTAGAATAATTTTGAGTTTGTATTGCATTTTCTTTTGTGCTTCGCTTGATTGATGGAATGTTTTCAGTCATCATTCTCTGTCATCAAGACGTACAACTATCAATGGCTTCTAAAGAGACACGAGTATAAATTAGATTTACTAACCATTTCGCAGACAAAAAAAAACAAACAAACTTAACTAATTTGCATGGCTCAATTATTATCATCGCTGTTTTTTTTCGAATTATTTTCCCCTTCGTTAATTCTTCGTTCGATTTTAGATCGACAACATCCAATACAATTCCAACATCTCAATCATCGGATAACATGATGGTCACTCGAAATATTCGAGCACAACCATCGGCTATAACTCGTCCGCAAATTCCCGATACTCTCTCGCCAACATCATCGTGGAACGAAGGATGCTATTAAATTCATATATCTCACGCTACGCTCTGCTCAACAACGGTGACCTGTTTGTTCCTTTTATCTCACTACAACTTATGACTATTTTTTTTTTGTACAAAGATATCCGTTTTTCTTTTCTAATAATTCGAACTATTCATTAGCAGTTTTTGTGTGTGTGTACTTGTGCCTTTGTGCTTGCTTTGTATTCAATCTCTTTTAACCTTCTAAGAAAAGAAACAAAAACAGAAAGACAATGTAAAAAACTAATTAATAAAACAAAATAGAAGATGTAAATTTGTAAGATGAAGAATTTATTGATGAAAATTAAGAATAAATGTGAGGGACAAATGTGTAGGTTAGATTCATCGTCGTCCAGCCCAGGCATTAAATCGTCGTTTGGCTAAGACACTGCGTTTACCAGCCCAAGCATTGAATCGACGTTTTTCTAATTCGTGTTCATCCGAATTGTCAAGATTTAAACCATTATCTTCGTAGATCGAAAAATATTTCTGTGGTAAAATATTCGATGAATGGGCAACTAAAGCATCTTCGATATTTTTGTTCGAGATCATATATGAATGTGTTAGTGTAAACTAAGACAAAATCAATTCGAAATAATCAAACAAAACAAAAGAGATGATTTTCAAATTATTTTACTAGAAGTAAAAGACAGCTGAGTACACCGGTGAATATGCTAGTTGTATGCATGACTTATCTAAATAAATGTGTATTTTCTTTTTTCTCTCAAGAAAAAAAAACTTGTCATTGATCATGTTACCTAGTTGTCGACGGCAGCAATGAAGAAATATACTTGAATTATAGGGTTGTGGTCTCTTCTCCCTATTGTTCAATGACACACATACATATATACAAATGTTATTCCTAGGTTCTCTCTTGCTCGTGCGCGCGCTCTCTCTCTCTCTACCCACGTTCGTTCGCTGTTAACGAGTTTATTTTGACTGAACTAATCATCATCAAATTTGATCGATTGAGTATAGAGAATTTGTAATGAATATTTCTTTTTCTTCCATTCGGATAGAAATCATTCATGCATCTATTATTTAATACTTTACAATAATGTACGAGAGTTTGCTTATTTAGTAATAAATATTTCATACGTCAACTGATCAGCCTACACAGGACAAGCAATTAGTATGAGAATGAGACGAGTAATACTTTTTTTATTTAAAAAAAGAACGTATAAATGAATGAATGAATGAATGAATGAAAGGAAATTCAAAATGTTTTTGCTAACACACCGGCCTCGAGATAATTAACTAGCTCCAGGTTTTGTTCCGAATTGAACACTAGAAGGTTTTAATGTTTGTCGTGCTTTATTCGTAGTATTTGTTGGTTCTTTTGGAGTCATCGGTTGTGATGCTGGCACAGGTCGCCAAAGTGGTTTAACAGGTTGTTTCGATAATTCAGCTATTTGTGCTTTTAATCGTTCGATTTCAGCCTCAAGATCTTGATTTTTACGAGTTAATTCCGCAATCTTTTCATCACGTGTTTTCAATTCACTGGCATGATCACGTTCTTGTTTCGATTGTAGAACATCTTTTGTACATATCGATGCAAGTTCAGCGACTTGATTCGAACCATAGAGACGTAATATGAGTTCATGAAATGGTTTATTCTTACGATCTTCAATCGGTAAATAACGACTTGTATAAATCGCTTCATATAATTCTTCTTTTAATTTATCTGTGCCAATACCTTTACCACGAAGTGATTCGATTTCAGTTGTATATCGTTTGAGTTTATTTTGTAATTGATCAATTGAATCCGATTCAATTCCACTTTGAAGAATATTTGTTTTTAACATTTTATCTAGGGAACGAAGCCATTCGGTTAACATAACCATTTTATCATGCATTTTAAATACACTTCGATTGTTTGCATCAACCTAGACATCCACGGAAACAAATATTTGCTTTCATTATGTAGATAATATTTACCATTTTAATCTGACTGGACCATTTCTGTTCAAAATCGGATCGTAATCGTGAAACTTCATTTCGAAGTTCTTTCATTTCTTCTTCCTGAAGAATAATAATAAAAACAGATAGTTCTATTTCATAGTAATAATGACGATTACTTTCTGCTGACGAGCTACTTGTTCACTTCGAAGGGCATCTTTTAAAGTAATTACACTCTGTTTTTCACTAAAAGATACTTCGTCGTTTTTTTTTTAATCTAATATCAATTCAATGAGAAATAAGGTCTTACGATTCTAATGTTTCGGTTAATCGTTGTTGTGTTTCGTAATGTTGTCGTTTTAAATTGATAACTTCAACAGATTTGCCTTGATTTTGTGCTTTCCATGTATCGTTTAAATGTGCTTTTAACAACTAAATCCAATGGGAAATACTTGACCTTGTTGCGTCTTTTTTTCTTTTCTTTGATTTTTACCTGCTCTTGAAGGTACGTTTTTAGTTTATCTCGAGTATCGGCACGTAATTTGTCGATGCCCGGACATTTTCTTAATAAATCATCATCGATGACCACTCGTGCTGATGCATCAGCTGTCGGATCTGATCCTTTTTTATCTAACGAGACAATTTTTTGTTCGTCTTATTGAATTTTATGTTTCTTTTTTTCAATGTACTTACCTTCGCTCTCGAGAAGTTCGCCAAGAAATGGCTGTCCATTGGATATTAATCCTTCGACTAATTTAGTAAATGCTACATCTCCATTATCAATGATACTTGTAATAAATTTTCTATTTCTTTCGATTCGTGTAGGTAAAGCCTATTTGAAAAATAATTCTCTTTTTTTGTTTCAAAATCAAAAGAACAAAAAAGAAAGTTTTTCTTTTTTTTTCGCCTACTTTAACATCTTCAAAAACAAAGTCCGGCACCGCTTTTTTCTCCTTCAACCATTGTATGAGCTCATCAGTAAGAACCAGATTACTTTCTAATAATGTTCGATATCGTTCTAAAATATCTTTCTTCTTCGAGTTCACCATCAGTCGACACAGTCAGTATTCTCGAAATAGTAACCAATCGACAATACTTTGTTTATATTTAATGTTTCTATTTCACATTCAACGACATTGAAAATGCAATTCTATCGTTTTCTCTCGTTTTTTTTTCTTTTTTAAAAAAATTTCTTTTGAGTCCCTTTCATCAACAATGAATAATTCTCACATTCTCTTTCTTCTTCTTTCCATATATCTCAACTCCCTTTTCATGTGAGAACAGAATAGTCATCGAATGCACTCCCATATTTGATTTTTTTGTTCATTGACAATACAAAAATAAATTTAAATATAGAATCAAATTGTTAATAAAGAAAGAAAAGAAGAAGAATGAAAGGTAAACATGGGCTTCTGAATAATCGAAAAAGAAAATTCATCTTCGTTCACATTGTTTTACTGGGCTCGAAACGAAAGAAAAAAAAGTTAATCGTACGTATAACGTCAAGTAGTTTAATAGGTTTTCTGCTTCATTTCAATTCGAAGTGCTCTCACATATTGATTTTATTTCAATTAAGTTATAGACGAAATAAATCTGTCTTTTGTTTAAGTTTTTTTTTTCAATTTTCAGTACAAAAGTTCGTTCGTAACCAATGCGTACGAATAAAAAAAACAGAAATAAATAAAATAAGTGGATAAAAACAAGTTCAGTTGCATATATTTAAGACATAAAAAGTCTCATAAAACAAAACAAAGTTTATAAAAAAAAAACAACAACAACATCTGACTGTATCAGTAAAATATCGATACAAAAGTATCTGACACACTCGACTACGCTTGTGTTGTATCAATCAACACGAACAAAACGAAAACAGTTAAAATCACCGAGTTATTTGTTCTATGTACATATAAGTATCGACTACATTGGTTCACCATTGCAGATCATTAGTTGTCTACTGTCCTGATCATGATGAATCGTTTTCTGAACGTACGATGATGGAATACTCGCTGGATAACAAGCCAAAACTGGACCGATTGCATACGGCGAATGATGAAGAAGAATAAACCCTGAAACAGAATGATGACGGAATTAAAATCAAATTTTGAAATTTTGCTAATCAAACTCAAAAAAAGAAACTAAACAAACGAAAACAACTGGAAGTCAATCTGTTCTTACCAAATCATAGAATCCAGAGTAACCAGTCAAATTTAGATCATATCTCTCTCTCTAAATTTTTATTTTTGTATGAAATTGAAAAGAAAAAAAACGGAACACTAGTGATATTTGAATATTTTTAGTGCCAAAACATGTTTTTCTTATTGTTTTTTTTCATCGAGAGAAAGAGAAACGACGTTAAACAATTTTTGGTCCAAAAAGCAAAAAGCACAGAACAGAATGAATGACACAGACATTAACAAATCAATTAATAAAAAGTCTTTGTAGCAGTTGTTGTGTTTTTTTTTCGGATTTTACTATACAAAAAAAGCTGAAGAATTTGTCTATTTCGATTTTTTTTTAGTTCCGTCTTTGTTGGTTGGATTTTTTTGGTTAATAGTGTCGTTTTAAAAAACATTCATGAGAAAACAAAAAGAAAACACGAAAAAACGAAGAAGTCTATGTATATACGTAAAAAAATTCCGATTGTCTCGAGTCATCATTGTTTGATTTTCGTTCGTAAATTAGGGGGATCAGACGAGAAAGCAAATGTAGAGAGAGAGATAATATGCGTTTTTTCACCCACTGTCTCTTTCGAAAAGTTCACCTCTCACACGGACTGGATGATCTCTGTGGACAAAGGTCAGTTCCAGCTATAGCTGGACTGTTGCTGAGAGCTCGGATAGCTCGGATCTTGATACCAATTTCCAGTCATATTCGTTTGCTGTTGTGGACCATTATTGGATATATCATTACCATCTCCGCCCATGACTCCCCACGAGCCCATATCAAGGCGAGATCGTTTTGACATATTACCATCGTTCATCTGGTTTGATGGTCGTTTCATACCTCCATAAGATTGATTTTGCTGCATTGGATTCATGCCAAAGCCACTGTTGCCCATGCCCATATGATTCGATGGTCGACCATACGATTGATTGTTGTTATTCTGTTGTTGTTGTTGTTGTTGTTGCTGTTGCGGCGGTGGTGGTGGTGGTGGACCGCTAAAAGCTCCAAAGCCACCTGAAAGAATATAATTTCAATTGTTTCTTTTTGTTAAATTTGTGAAATGTAGACAAACCTTGGTTGTTATAACCACTGTTCATTTGATTAAAGTTATTCATATTATTATTATTATTATTATTGTTATATCCACCAGGGTTATTCTGAAAATAAAATCATGATTTCTAATAGAAAATTTATTTCAAAACTTACATTTGGTGGTGGACCGCCGTAACCACCTCGATAACTATTCGTATTATGATTGTATCCTCCTCCACGATTACCTTGACTATTATAGTTATTTCCTCCGCCTCGATTACCTGAATTATATCCACCGCCACCACGATGTCCAGAAAATCCTCCTCGATTATTATTGTTTGAAGGACCATTTAAACGCTAAAAGAGAACTCCTTCTTTCATCAAAGATCCGTATTTTTTCCATCACTTACACCACCACGATTACTACCACGTGGTGCTGATCCACCTCTTGATGGCGGACCATTATTACTATTCATTGGATAGTTTCCAGCAAAGGCACCAAAATTATTCTGATCTAAATATCATAGGCAAAATGAATTTTAATGGAATTAATCAGGCAAATCTACGAACTGAAAGATCCATCTGATCGTCCTCCTTCTCTATGAGCACTATTGAATCCATTGAAACCTGCCGATTGTGAAGATGGTGTATCGTGTGAGTTAAATGGCACATCAGTTGTTTTTCGTTGTTCACGTTTGACTTGAGCTTGTTTTCGTTTATCACTCAAAGGTTTAGCTAAGCTAACTTCAATATTATTTCGTCCAAGATTCTGCAAACAAACAACTCATATCGAAACAAAAATCTTTCTTTCTTACTTTGCCATTTAATGCACGCATGGCATTTAAAGCATCTTCACGTTTATCGAAATGAACAAATGCATAATCTCGAACTTTTCGTACACGTTCGATATTTCCATAGGGTAAAAAGAAATCTTTGACATCATTTTCAGCGACTTCCGATGTTAAATTTCGAACATATAAAACTTTCACTTGTGACATTGTATCTTCATCGGGTTCTTCATCTGGATCGGCCCAATCGACGGCAATATCACGATTGAATATTCTCGCACGTCCAACAGCTAATTTTCTCTTGGCTGCCGATGCATTTTTATGTGTATCGAAATCAACAAAACAAAAGCCTCGATTTTTCTTCTTGTCAACTTCATCAGCCGGCGCATAGACAATCACTTCGATGACACCTTCGACAACTTTGGTTAGTTCTTCTTTGATTTCTTCTTTCGATTTTGTTTTCGGAATATTTCCAATAAATAAACGGAGATTAGCTACACTACTATTGGCTTTAATGGCTTTGCCAGGTCGAATTTCGTAACCATTCAATTGTTCACAAGCTTTGGTCGATTCTCCTGGAGAACAATATGTAACAAAACAGTAACCTTTATTAAATCCTGATGCAGGATCGATCATCAACCGTAAATCCCAGATTTTGCCGGCTTTCTCACAGAGTGGTATTAATTCATCTTCGAATACTTCTCGCGGCAATTTACCAATGAATACTTCACTATGATGTTCAGGTCGATCGGGTCCATCGGGCGGTGGTCCACCGAATTTTCTCTGTCCAGCAGTGATTTCAATTTTATAACCAGTTCGTTCGGTAATTTCTTTTAATTTGACTTCATCCGGTCCTGGTTTATGTGTTCGTGAATTGTCATTTGAGCTCGTCGATAGTTTTGGTTGTTGAGGATTCTGTATTTTCCATTGTTTGATGAAATTACATAGATATGCACCTTTGTTAACAACACCGGTTAAATCGGATTCAGTAAATTCATTGAATAATGTTTCAATGCATGTTAAATCATCCGAAAATGAACGTAATTGTTCACAAACACGATTATCAATATCACTCGATGATAATTTGCCTAATGTAATAAGAGAACGAATTTTTTGTACAATTGTTTCATTGATTCCTTGATCGATATAGACTTTATCATCGGACGAATCTATAGCGGAATCATTTTCACTCGTATTTGACATTTTGTTTTCTCGTCTAGAATAAACAAAACGCGTTCGAAATTAAAATTTACTACAATCGATTCAGCGTAGTAGTGTGAATGATTTTTGCTTGTATCAATGAATAACAAACGAAAAGAAAATGGAGAATTCTCTATAGTGATTATATAATAGGTTAGTAATGCAGTTATGCATTTGAAAGAAACGATAAATTTTGTGCGTGTGATGAAATTTAGTATTGAAGAAGAAAAGAAAAAATATTTTCAATGAAATGAAGAAAAACGTCAAAAAATGATTCATTGATTTGCCATCGACTGTAGCGATGAATGTATTATCTAGGCACTCGATAACGTCTCAATAATCGGTCAATTTTGTTCTGAACGATAGGAAAACAACAATGTTCGCACTATGGATCGCGCTGCTGTTTATTGGATTGAGTTATCCGATTAGCGCAATTGATAAAAGTATATAGATTCATGTTTTGAAATAAAATATTGAGAAAATTTATTTATTTAGATGACCTTCTCGTTGTCGCTGTTGCTCATAATCAAACGGATACTTATCACAGATTTATCCGTTCACTGAATGTTTACAAATATCCATATGAGGTACGTGATTGATGAATAACGCGAGTGCTGATTCGAGAAATAATTGCATGATCTAGATCTATGGTCTCGATCAAACTTGGTCGACAGTTGGAGATAAATTTCGAATACTTCGAGAGAATCTTGTTCGTTATAAGGACGAGAAAAATCGAGTGATACTCTTTGTCGATGCATACAATGTCATTCTTAGTCAAGGACCTGAATTTGTTTTGAATAAATTCGAAAGTTTCAAACCAGCTCGAATTATTTTCGGTGCTGAAGATGTCTGCTGGCCGGATGAACTCTTACAATACGAGTATCCACTTGTTGAAAGTAATGAAAAACGATTTTTGAATGCAGCTGGTTTTATGGGCTATGCATCGGATATTTACGAGATGATTTCAAGTGCAGAAACAATCGACAATGATCAAATCTTTTTTTCGAAATTATTTCTCAACGAACGTGAACAACGTTCGATTGTTTTGGATAAACGAGCTGACATATTCATGAATTTAAATAATGCTCTCGACGAAATAGCTTTGCCTGTCAATGGAGATGAAGTTTATTTACACAATTCATGGACTGATTCAATCCCAACAGTGATTCGTGGCAACGGGCCATCAAAAGTATTTTCAATTTTCAAAAAAAAACAAAAGATAACTCGTGCTTTTTCTATTAGAAATATATCGGTTATTTGAACAACTATCTCGCTCGAACATGGTCGTCAACTACTGGCTGTTTGCAATCGCAAGAGAATGTGATTGATATAACTAAAATCGATGATTTAAATCAATGGCCAATGGTCTATCTCGCTCTTTTCATTGAATATCCAACACCATTTCTTCGGGAATATTTTCAAAAAATTCAACGTTTAACCTATCCGAAACAACGCATTGGCATACTCGTTCACAATCAGGTCTTACACTGGACATCCTTTTGAATCAAACATTTCGTTCTTTTCTTTTCTTTTCTTTTCGTACAGGTT